>Ga0233441_1000236_pt1 | contig 72898 bp, 74 predicted proteins | sample SI_123_September_4_FD_182781 | JGI IMG/M metagenome (GOLD analysis project Ga0233441, IMG submission 182781) | Seawater microbial communities from Saanich Inlet, British Columbia, Canada - SI_123_September2016_135_MG | ecosystem: Environmental > Aquatic > Marine > Inlet | place: Canada: British...
CAACTCTGGTGGAAATACATTAGAAGTAACAATTGCCGGTAAAACATATTTTCCAACTGTAAATGGTACAACATGGGAAGTTACTCTTGATCCACTTACTGATGGAGAAAATACACTAAGTGTAGCACTTAGTGATGCTGCTGGAAATACTGAGACTATTACTCAAACAATTACAATTGATACAAACAACAGCAATACTGGTGATGCGACTATATCACTTGATACTATTAGTGGTGACAACGTTATTAATAAAACAGAAGCAGAGACTTCAAGTGTTGTTATTTCTGGTACTACAACAGCAGCAGATGGTGCAATCGTATCTATCTTAGTTGCTAACTCACTTCTTGCTAATGTAACTGTAACAAATGGAGTATATTCATATCCTGTTACAGCTGGTATTTTCTCTAGCTATAGCGACGGGGACTATACTGTAACTGTAGAAGTTGCATCTGATTCTGCTGGAAACATTGCTAGTGCTTCTCAGAATGTTACTTTAGATTCTCATCTTAACGGCACTGATGTAAATAATGGAAATATAGTAACAATTGATTCTATTACAGAAGATACTGGTTCAAGTGATTCTGATTATATTACTAATGACAATACTTTACTTGTTCAAGGTACTTATGACAACTCTGGTGGAAATACATTAGAAGTAACAATTGCCGGTAAAACATATTTTCCAACTGTAAATGGTACAACATGGGAAGTTACTCTTGATCCACTTACTGATGGAGATAATACACTAAGTGTAGTGCTGAGTGATACTGCCGGAAATACAGAGACTATTACAAAAAATATAACAATTGATACAAAAGCAGATACGGATGATGGTACAGGCTCTGGAAGTACCGTAGATGCAACAATTACTTTAAATAACATCAGTGACGACAACTACTTAAATGCAAATGAAGCAGGAAATATCTTAACTCTTAATGGTACATCAAATGTAATTGGAGCAGAAGTTCTCATAACACTTAATGACAACTCCTTTACAACTGCAACAGTTGCTGCAAATGGTACATATAATGTAAATGTCAGTACAACTCAAATTGCAGCATTTCCTGATGGAGAATATACCGTTACAGCTACTATTGTTACAGATACATCAGGTAACAGTGTTTCAGATACAAAAGTAGTGACACTAGATACTACACTTGATAGTGGTAGTGACTATACGGGTGCAAATATTACAATAGATGCTATTAGTGAGGATACAGGTAGTGATGACTTCATTACAGCAGATAGTACTCTTATAATCACAGGAACATTTAATTCAGAAGATGAAAATAGTCTTACTCTAAAACTAGATAGTACTGTTTATAATATAAGTTCAACGGAGCTTACTACTAGTGGAAATACTTGGAGTTTAAACCTTGAAAACATAACTCTTGAACAAGGTCAATACACAGTCACAGCAAGCATAAAAGATACTGCAGGAAACTATGAAGTAGCTACTCAAAATATTCAGATAGTAGATAGCACTGACTTAGGGGTAATTAACCTTAATGAGATTAGTGATAACTTCATTAACTTTGAAGAAGCAACAAGTAATCTCGAGATTACAGGAGTAAGTACAGAAATTGGAGAGATAGTAAGCTTCAAACTTAATGACTCACCTCTTGCAATAAACGGGACCCCTGTAACAGCAGTTGTTACCGCTAATGGAACATTTAGTATTAGCATTCCTGCAGATACTTTCGTCTCTTATACGGATGGTGTTTATAATCTCAAAGCAACAGTTACAGCAACCAATGGAACAATTTACTCTGATACTGAAAATGTAACCCTAGATAGATCAAATAGTAATGTAATAGATGAAGGAACGGGAACAGGAGACAATGGACATGATGCGACTATCACACTAAGTACAGTTGGCGATGGTTTTATAAATAGCGATGAAGCTACATCTGGACTTAGAGTAAGTGGAACAACAACTGCAGTTGAAGGAACGGTGATAAGCTTTGTTACATCTACTGGAGAAGTTATTACACAAAACTCTAATGGCAATGCCATTGTTGCAAAAGCAGATGGTACATATGATACATATATTATTATAAATACTCTTACGGATAACTCTTCACTTTCTATCACTGCTCAAGTTGTAGCGGACAAAGCTGGAAACCTTACAGACTCAAATACACAAACGACTACAGTCGATTTAAGTGTAGGAACACTTAACACTGATACACCAGCATCTCCCGTTCATGAGTCAGGTCTCTCAACTGGTACGGCTACATCATCATCAAGTGTAACAACTTCTGGTAATATTCTTACAAATGATTCAGATATAGGAAACTCTACTATAAGTTCATTTAGTGCTAATGGGCAAGAGGCGACAGTATTGAGTGAAAATAGTAATATATTAACACTTACTACTAGTAGTGGTACTCTTTTTATTGCAACAGCAGATACTGTTCATGACGGAGTAAATTATACAGCTGGAGATTATACTTATGTTCTCCAAAATGCATCAGATGCTTTATCTGATGATTTTGAATATACTCTTGAAGATACAGCAGGAAACAGCAATAGCTCTACTCTTAGTATTTCAATTACTGATGATGTAGTTATGGAAAATGGTGTTGTAGATAAATACCTCTCGTCTGACACATCTAACTATAGCACTAACCTCATCTTAACTCTTGATGTTTCAGGAAGTATGAACTGGGATGCAGAAGGTGATGCACCGGGAGATGGGCACTACAGTGGTTATTTCTGGAACAGGGAATGGATTAATGATTATGATCCTAGTACAAACCGTCTCGCTCTTGCAAAAGAAGCTCTCCAAAATCTTATTGACAAATATGCAGAAATTGGAGATGTAAATATTCAAGTTATTACTTTTTCAGGTACATCAACTGCATCAAATATGCTTAATGCTGCTGATGCAAAAGCATATATTCATTCTCTTACTGCAGATGGTGGGACTATGTATGACACAGCCATTGCCAAAGCAGAACAAAATCCACTCAATGCTTATCCTGATGCAAATACTACTCAGTACTACTTTATATCTGATGGTGTACCAAATAGTGGCGGAGGATTAACTTCAACAGAACAAATTGCTTGGAACAATTATGTCACAAACTCTCCGATAGATAAAACATATGCTATTGGTGTTGGGAATGATGTAAACCTAGGAGAACTTGAAAAGATCGGTAATGATAACGGCGAAACACTTATTATTAATTCTATTACAGATCTCAATAGTACTCTTATTAGCACAGTTAATACTACAATTATTACAGGGGAATTAACAAGTTTTGACCCAGATGGTGTAGCTATTAACTTAGGTGCAGACGGGGGACAGATTACTCAACTATCTCTTTATGATCAAGCAGGAAATATTACACAAATTGTTAACTATGATGTTAACAATCCATCACAATCAATTACAACTTCATTAGGTGGTACTCTCAAAGTAAACTTTGATGATGGCTCATACACTTATACTATAGACTACAAAGATAATGTTGCTGGTCTAGAAGAGCGAATAGATGTAAGTGCTACAGATGACGATGGGGTGAGTCAAACGAATTCCATCTATATTCACCTTCAAACTACCCAAGATGAAAATCTTGCTTATGATGCGAATGGTGTAGATGGAGGGGATGGTTTTGATACTCTTATCCTTAGTGGCTCACAGACCCTAGACTTTGATAGTATTTCAAATATTGGGAATATAGGGGCTATTGATATGGGTACGGGAGATAACACTATTAAAAACTTAGATGTCAATGATATTATTGGTATGACAGATACAGATAATGAACTCTTTATATATGGAGAGGCTCAAGACAACATAACACTAGATGCTGCCCTCTCGAAAGATAATACAACTATAATCGATGCGGATGGAAAAACTTTTGATGTTTATAGTGATGTAAACAACACTGTTACACTCAACATAGAACAAGAAATAGTAGTTTCATAACTACTATTTCTTATGCTCTTAAAAATATAGCTAAACTCAATCTGTCATGCACTTCAAGTTTCTCAAATATATGAGAAAGATGTGCCTTAACAGTCCTTTGTGTAATTCCTAAAGAAATTGCTATCTCTTTATTCGTTTTACCCTCTTGTATTTCTAATGCAACTTCTTTTTCTCTCATACTAAGACACTCTATACATTCAGGTTCTTTATTTTTACTTACTTGTGAACCGTGTACTATGAGAGAGCTCATTATTGTAGGCTGAAGCCATATTACATCATTTTTTATCGTCGAGATTGCTTGCGTTAAATGGACTAAAGACATATAAGTATTTCCATAACCTCTTGAACCTTGGTTTAATAAATTCATAGCCTCATGAAACTCAGGAAGTTCGCTTAAAACAAGTGTTTTGTATTTAGTAAATATTTTCTCTAAAGCGATGTTTTTGTCTTCAACAATAAGTACTTCATATTCCTCTATAAGTTCTGCTTCATCACAAAAAACAGTATATTCTTCTTCTAAGGGTTTAATATGTTCTAAAAAAGATTCATTATTGCTTATAATTGCTATCATCGTTCTCTCAATGCAGCTTGTTGAACTTTAAGTATTGGTTTAAGTAAAAAGTCTAAAACACTTTTTTTACCAGTAATAATATCTACACTTGCTATCATCCCAATGAGTAAATCATATTTTTCTCCACCAAATTCAAGATAACTTTTGTTAGTTTTAATCCTTACAAGGTAAAAGCTATTTCCATCATCATCCGTTATAGTGTCTGCACTAATATGAGTAACCTTCCCTTTTAATGCCCCATATATAGAAAAATCATAAGCAGTAAATTTTACCATCGCATTTTGCCCAGCAAATAGATATGCGATATCTGAGGGTTTGATTTTTGTTTCAACCAAAAGATTGTCATCAAGTGGAATAATTTCTACAATATCTTTACCTGGTTGAACAACCCCATTTACAGTATTTACAAGTAAACGCTGAACTATTCCTTTAACAGGAGAACGAACTGCTGTACGATCGACTCTATCTTCAAGTGCTTCAGAAGATTCCACAATACGACTCATTTCAGACTTTACATCATTTAACTCTTTTTTTGCATCACGAATATACTCTGTTTTTGCCTCTGCTATTTCCCTCTTTGCTTCTAAAATTTTAGAACTCAACTTGGTAAAAGTAAGCTCCACTGCATTTACTTTTCCCTTAAGACTTGAAGCCTGACGAGATAGTTGTAAAAATTCCACTTGAGACACTATCCCCTTTTTCACAAGAGGTCGAGTAATATTCACCTCTTGATTTATAAGGGTATACTCACTTTTTAGCTGTTCATACTCTAGTTTTGCTTCTTCTAGCTCTAGTTTTCGTTGGTTAACATGTTCTTGTAAAATACCTATTTTCTGTTCTAACTGCTTTTTATTTAATTCACAAAGCACTTCTTCTTGTTCTAAAAAAGGCATAAGTTCTTTATTTTTTATACCCTCTATGTTACATACTCCATCTTGAGATTCAACATCAAGACGCATATTTTTTGCTTGCAATTCAAGAAAACGTAAGTGTGTCTCTTCATATGAAGAAGAAAAAGATGTATCGTTTATTTTTAAGAGTATCTGATTCTTTTGGACTACCTCACCCTCTTCTACTAAAATCTCTGAGACGATACCACCTTCTAAATTTTGAATAAGCTGTACATGCTTAGATGGTATAACCTTTCCCTCTCCACGTGCCAATTCATCAACTTCAGCAAAGTATGCCCATAATATCAACCAAAAGATAGAAATAAATACTGCCCAAATTATCATCTTTGAAACAAAGGGAGTTTTTTGTAGAACAGCTTGAGAGAGTGAAGACATATACTCTAGATCTTCTTTTATATGTTGAGGACTATGCATTATTACCCCCTTGTAGTTTCTTTAAAATATCTTCTTTTTTTCCATCTAAAACTATACGGCCTTCATCCATAACAATTACTCTATCCACCAAAGATAACATTGATTGTTTATGAGTCATTAAGATAGTTGTTTTCCCCTCACTCGCTACTTTGAGTCTTTGTAGAAGAAGTACTTCAGATGAGTTATCCATAGAACTACTTGGCTCATCAAGGAGGATAATTGGAGCTTCACCAATAAATGCGCGTGCAATACTTACAGATTGTCTCTGCCCACCAGAGAGCCCACGACCTTGCTCTCCTATAGACATATCAAATCCCTTAGGGTGTTTGTTTATAAACTCACTCACTAAACCTATATGAGCTGCATTTACAAGTGCCTCGTTATCAGAATTTGCTTTTTTATATAAAATATTTGCTCTAAGTGTATCATTAAAGAGTACAGATTCTTGTGCTACATAGTTTATCTCTTTTCTTAATTTAGATGGATCTATTTGAGCAAGGTCTATATTATCAAATAAAACAGCCCCAGAAGTTGGCTCATAAAGTTTTAAAAGTATTTTTGCAAGTGTTGATTTTCCTGAACCTATTTTACCAATTATTGCTACTTTCTCACCCTCTTTTATAGAAAGGTTTATACCTTTTAATGCATTGTTTTCACCTTCTCCATAAGAGAAACAGACATCTTTAAATTCAATATTTCCACCTAATGTCTCACTATGAATAAATTCTTGAGATTCGGGTCTTTCTTCTTCTAGTTTCATAATCTCATCAAGTGCGATATATGCTGTTTTTGTATGTTCATAATTTGAGAGTAATGATGCAATCTGTCCCATTGGTTGAATAATACGAGAACTTAGAATCACGGATGCGATAAGCCCACCCATAGTCAGATTCATCTGCTCTATCATGTAAACACCAACTATAAGAATAACAACTGTATTTAGTTGCACCATAAATGCAGTGACACTTCCTATGGATGCAGAAAGGATTTTAGATGCAAAACCTTTTTGTGCTATGTCAGCATTTGATTCTTCCCACTTCCACTGGGCATGTCCACTAGCTCCTAAAACCTTTATAGTTTCTAAGTTAATAAGAGATTCAATTAAAACACCACTCTTATATGCACTTGCTTCATAAGTTGCTTCTATACTACGCTTTAAAGGTTTCTTGACAATCCATGAATAAAGAAGAATCAGGACTAAAACACTTAAGGGGACAAATACTAATGTTCCACCAATAGAGTATGTAACTGCAATAAAAAGAATCACAAAAGGAAGGTCAATAATAGATGCAAGAGTAGCGGATGTTAAAAAGTTACGAATTGTCTCAAATTCTTTGAGATTGTTTGCAAAGGATCCAACTGATTTTGGAGTTTGAATAAGTTTAAGATTCATAACCTTCTCAAATAAAAGAGAGGAGATAATAATATCACTCTTTTTTCCAGCCAGTTCTAAAAGTTGAGTACGTAAAAGTTTCAAGATAAGGTCTAAAATATATACAACTAAAATACCAATAGCTAAAACCCACATTGTCTCAATAGCAGAATTGGGAACAACTCTATCATAGACATTCATAGTAAAGAGTGGTGCAGCTAAAACAAAAAGGTTAATAATAAAAGATGCAATAATCACATCTCTATAGATTTTCTTAGATATTTTCAGCGAATCAAAAAACCAATGCTTTTTAGCGGTATTAACTCTCTTTCTTTGCTTCTGTTCAAACTTATGTAATTTTTTAATATAGTAACAAAAACCTATATATTCTTTTTTTAGCACCTCTAATGAGACAAGAATATCACCTTCATCCAGTTCATCTAAGATAATTTTTGCTTCGCCCTTTTCGTAATCAATCGCCTCTAAAACACAAGCACCTCTATTTTTTAGAACTAGAATAACTGGAAGAACTAGCTCACTTATGTCATCTAACTCTCTTTGTACTAACTTAGCACTAAATCCGGCTCGACTAGCTGCTCTAGTAAAAAGAGACTTAGATGTTTTTGCATCAAATAAAGAAGGAGAGCTTTCTCCCTCTTTAAGTGGAAGTCCTGCTATAAGTGTCGCAACACTTGTGGGACGATTTTCCAATTTACTAAGAAGAACAAGACACTCCAGCAATGGATCATTTTTTTTATTCTTTTTCATTTAGCTTATAGAGATCTTTTTTTACGAGTTTCATTTCTATACGTCTATTTTTAGCACGACCTGCTTGTGTCTTGTTTGATGCGATTGGCTTAAGTTCACCATCTCCAATTGCAACTATAAGTTCAAGTTTAACACCTTCTTGTATTAGCACTTGTTTTGCAGCATTAGCTCTTTTTTCAGAGAGTACTTGATTATAGGCATTACTTCCTTTACTATCAGTATGTCCTGAAATTTCTACGATATAGTCACCATCTTTTTTAATATCTTCAGCAATTTGATGAAGATAAGCGACACCTTCTTTTGAGAGTTCGTTTGAACGAAATTTAAAGGTTAATGAGTTCATAATAACAGGTTTAGAATCCTCTTTCATATATTCCACAACTTCCTCGACTGCTATTGTATCTGATGATACAGCAACAACTATCTCTTCAATCTCAGGGATAACTTGCTCAATCTTTAAAGGTTTAGGATTGCCCCTACAAACTTTAGATAGTTCTATGCTATTTTCATCTGCACCATATACATCTAAAACATTAGACTCAGAGAGAGTTATACTAAGATCTTTTGGAGTCTCTATATCTATGTGTTTAGATATATCAGTTTTGAGCGAAAATGTTAAAAGTCCCATAGCCTCTAAAACACGATAATGAGCAAATAAAACATCACTTTGTGCATTTGCCAGTTGTGTTTTTGCCTCATTATGCTCTAGTTCTCCATTTAGTAAATCTATAATACTTCTTCGGCCTAACTGATACTCCTCCGTGTAAGAATTAAGAGTCATCTTTGTATACTTAACATGTAAGCGGATACAACGAATCTGTCTATAAGTAATCTCTTTAGCATACCATGCTAGTTTCAATTTTTCTCTTACCGCACGTTGCTGTTCATTCAAAGATTCTTTCTGTACTGTAATGTACTCTAAATTTTGAAGTCTCGCTAACTCATCATTTCCACCTCGGTAGAGATTGTAAGAAATTTTTACAAGTCCCCGAGCACCGGTATTTGTCCCTTTATATCCTTGAACATTATTAGCCATATCAGCAGAAAGTTCTAAGTCAACAGTTGGATAAAAATTACTTTTATCTTTTGCTAAACGTGACTCTTGTACATTAATGTTTGAGCGCTCTAGTAATAGTGTAGGATTATACTTTTGTGCTAAACGCCATAACTCTTCATATGTACTTCCAGGAAGGGCCGGTGATTCAGGTGTTTCTAAAGAAGATGCCGTATATATTTTCCCATACACTCGCTCAAAGTTAATAATAGAGTCTTGATAATTATTTAACTGAGAGATATAGTTTGAATTTGATAGAGCTAATCGTCCTTCAGCTTGTTCAACATCACTTCTTAAACCACTACCAGCTTCTGTTCTTTCACGGATAATGGTGTAAATACGCTCATGTGCTTTAACATTTTCTTCGGCCAGGTCAAGTATAGATTTTTGTCGAAGCACTTCTATATAAACTTCACTCGATTTTAGGGCTAATGTATTAGCACTTTGAAGTACTTGGTATCTTGACGAAGTAATACGAGACTTTTTTTCTTTAATATCTTCATCAGTTGCAAAACCTTCAAATAGATTTTCTGTTGCCACGATACCAGCTGTCGTACGGACTAGGTTAGTGGCATCTTCGTTTAGTCCTCCACTATTTCCACTATAATCACGTTTATTATGTTCAAGGCCTATGTCAGCATTAAAATCTACATTAGGTTTCCATCCAGATTTTGCTTTATCAAGATCATAGTTAATAGCACGATAGTTACTAATCTCTTTTTGCATATTTGGATTTTTATCCAGAGTAACTTGAACCATTTCTTTCATACTTAATGCTATTAGAGAGAGAGGTAAGAAGAAAAGTATTCCTAGTTTATTCATTACTAATATTCCTTTATATTTTTCAATAATAAATTCTATTATCATTCACTTAAGTTGTATATGTATTGTACCATATATTATTAGTTTTTATTTAACTGCATAACCCTAATAAATCCATACCGAATTAGACAACAAGCTAAATTGCTCTGTAATTAGGCACTTTAAACGAAGAAGAGATACCTAAATTGTTTCACCCATTTAGTGCAACTTCTTCTATTACCACGGATGAATTATGTCACAAACAATCTTAAAATTTCAAATTGAGACAACTACTGAAAAACTAACACCAAGAACAAGTGTAGCAATATTTGGCGAATACCTAAAAGGTATGAACTTTGAAACACTTTGTAATAAAAACTTACCAATTTCAAACTAATCACCCATTCCGTACTACCAATCTTTATTGCAATTCTTTTTATATAACCTTCCTTTAGAAGTTCTTTCAAAAAATGCTTTATTATTACATTTTGGATATTTTTTATTACTTTTCCTATCTTTTATTCTCTTAATCCACTAAATCTTTTTAGTAAATATTCAAGTTCTACTCTTTTTTCAGCTTTTGCATCAACTTTATCTTCTAAAAAATCTACTACTTGTTTTTGTAATTTTAGTTTTTCAAGTTTATTTATATTAGTTATCCCGCCAGGATTTAATACATTAACTTCTAATATTTTATCGCCTATCATATCCAGACCGACAAAATATAAACCACTAGATACAAGTTTAGTACCTATTTTTTTACATACTTTCTTTTGACTTTCTATCATTATATATTTATGTACTGTTCCACCAGCTTGTATATTAGCTCGTATCTCTCCATCAGCAGGTTTACGGTTATATGCTCCAATGAATTTACCATTTAACATCAATACTCTAACATCACCGTTTTCTACTCCCTCAATATATTCTTGAAGAATTACATAATTATCCCCAGTTCATCAATATAAAAATCAAGTAAAGAATTGATATTCGAGCGGGCATTTTTTTCTAGAACTATAACTCCACGACCACCAGAACCATCCAATGGTTTAGGTATCATCTTGTCTTGTTCTGATTCTTCAATTGTTTTATTAACTGACCTTACGGACTTTTTGAAAAAAGAGAAAAATATAGTAAAACAAATAATGAGAAAACAAACAGACTACATAGAGCTTTATACGGATTATTTGATTAGTGGAAATGGTTATGCGACAGCGACTGGATTATCATCAATGCTAGATGGTGAAGTGAGTCATGATCAAATAACTCGTTTCTTGTCTAAAAATGAATTTAACTCTAAAGACCTATGGGCTCAAGTTAAAAGGACTGTACGAGAAGTAGAAAAAGATGATGCATGTTTGATTTTCGATGATACAGTTCAAGAGAAAAAATGGACGGATGAGAGTGATATTATGTGTTGGCACTTTGATCATACTGTTGGTAAATCTGTAAGAGGTATCAATATGTTGAATGCTTTATATTATAGTGGTGAAGCATCAATACCAGTAGCATTTGAGATAGTAGAAAAATCCATACAGTTTAGTGATATCAAAACACGACAAGTAAAAAGAAAATCCGATATCGCAAAAAATGAGTTGATGAGAGATATGATACAAACATCTATCAATAATCAACTAAAATTCAAATATATTCTCATGGATACATGGTTTGGAGCTAAAGAAAATTTTGAATTTATTACCAAGAAAAATAAAGAGTTTATAGCAGCTTTAAAAAGCAATCGACTATTCGCAACAAGTTTAGAGAATAAGCATGCAGGGAAATTCGTCAGAGTAGATGAACTAGAATTATCAGACGGGGTGCCCCTTGAGGGTATAAAGAGTCTATACGAGGCAATTTAAAGGGATATGACAAAGAAATTGTTATTGTCCGCCGAGTCTTTACAAACAAAGACGGCACCCCAAGAGTATTTCCTCGCTATTGCTCACGGCAAGTATAGGCATCTTGAATTTGGTATCTAGTGACATTAAACTTGATGGAAATGAAATTTCAACAATCTATGAAAAACGATGGAAAGTTGAAGAGTATCATAAGTCGCTCAAACATAATGTTGATTTGGCGAAGTCACCAACAAAGACAGTTAGAACACAGAGCAATCATATCTTTTTATCTGTTTTAGCATTTTTCAAACTCGAATGTTTGAAAAATGCTAAAACAAAATGAATCACTTTGCTCTCCGGGCTAAACTATTAGTTAAGGCTAATCAAATCGCTTATTTAGAATTACAGAAGCTTAAGGTTTGTTGAAGGTGTGTAAGGTCAGTTATTATTTATAATAATATTTAAATAGAATTATACTATATTTTATTATGAATTAAGTTATATATTTAGAATACTATTCATTATGTGAAGTTATGCTATAATTTTCAATGGCAAAAAGAATATCAGAAAAATTAGAAAATATGAAAAAGGAGCTTTATTTAGAAGCTTCGGCTGAGTTGTTTGAAGAAGTTGGATATGAAAATACGACTGTATCGGACATAGCAGAATCATTGGATATTTCAGTGGGAACTTTTTATAAAACCTTTGAAACAAAAGCAAATTTATATTCTGAACATGTTTTACATCAATTGAGAAGTTTTGTTGAAAGACTAGAAGAGAGTTCAACCGATGACTCAATGTCGAACCTTAAGCTTTTTTTACATAATACTTACGAACCTTTCATCAAGAATAAAAATGGTGAGGAAGTTAATATTTCGCGAGAAAATGACCCGTTCTTTTTTCATAACCTTAATACAAACGATTCTCAGCCGCTGGATGGACTTTATAAGTATCTTGAGAAACAATTCAAAGAGATTATTAAAGATGATACTTTAGATTACTACCATATAGCTGTGTTGTTTAAGAAATTAGCAGATGCTTATACTGAGAGCTATATGATAAAAAAGTTTGATACAACTAATGCTATAGATGATACTGTAAGCCTTTTCTTTAATGGAATTACTAAGAGTTGATTTATAAAAGATTATGAAAATAAACCTAATGCAAATACTTCAATTGTATTATAGACTTTCTCAATATAGGAAAAAGGCAGTAAAATGGATTATCAATCAATATTAAATGAAATTATACAAGAAGTCACTCCATTTTTAAAAGATGGGAAAGTAGCAGACTATATACCAGCATTAGAAAATGTAGATCCTGAGCAATTTGCTATGAGCATTACAATGTTTGATGGAACTCAGTTTACTGTAGGACAAGCCGATACTTTATTCTCCATTCAGAGTATTTCAAAAGTTTTTACATTTACATTGGCACTGAAATTTTACCGTAGTAATTTGTATAAACGTATTGGGCATGAGCCATCAGGAAATCCTTTTAACTCTCTTGTCCAACTTGAGTATGAACATGGAAAGCCAAGGAACCCCTTTATTAATGCAGGTGCGATTAATGTTACTGATGCTCTTATTAATTATTATGGAGGTAGTGATATTGCTTACAAAGAAGTTTTAAATTTTATTCGTTCAATATCTAATAATGATTTAATTACTTGCAATGAAGTAGTCGCTACTTCAGAAATGGAGCATGGGTATAGAAATATGGCATTAGCAAACTTAATGAAAAGTTTTAATAATCTTGATAATGAAGTTAGTGATGTGGTTCAAATGTATTTTAAACATTGTTCTGTTGAAATGAGCACCAATATGCTCTCTCGTGCTATGCTCTATTTGGCAAATCATGGAACCGATCCTATTACTGACAAAATATATATTAGAGAATCTCAAGCTAAACGTATAAACGCGGTAATGTTAACATGTGGTCATTATGATGCTTCCGGTGATTTTGCTTATCATGTAGGTTTACCTGGAAAAAGTGGTGTTGGAGGTGGCATAGTAGCCGTTGTTCCGAAGTTGATGGGTATATCTGTCTGGGCTCCTGGTTTAAATGCCAATGGTAATTCATTAGTAGGAACCATGGCTCTTAAATTATTTACAAGTAAAACAGGACTGTCAATTTTTTGATTTTTCCATTATAGATGGGCTATATTTCATTGACAAAATTCTAAATATAAAAAGAACTCCAATAACACCAAGAAGTGATACTATCTTTTGAATATCAAATTTGTCGTTTACAATAAGCATAATGTCACGAATAAAAAAAACTATAGTGGAATCTATCATAAATCGTAATTTAATACGATTTTCATCACTAAATAAAAAACCTATGAGCATTCGTATCAATTCAAGGATAATAATAAATTCAAGCAAAACAACTGCAAGTTTAGAAAAACTATTAATAGCACTAAAATCTTTGACTAACAAGAGAAGGAACAGTGCAATAAAAAACTTAATATACACCGGTGATTTTTCTACTTTTTAGCCGTCGTATCTGATTTTGGAGTAACATTTTTTTCTATGTAATCCATAATTTTCCCGGCTATGTCTAGCTTTGTTGATTTTTCAATACCCTCTAAACCAGGGGATGAATTTACTTCCATAACAAGCGGTCCACGAGCGGACTCAATCATATCAACGCCACAAACTCCAAGGCCCATAGCTTTAGCGGCTGCAAGTGCCGTTGATTTCTCTTTACGAGTTAGTTTATGAGCCGTAGCACTTCCACCTTGATGAAGGTTTGATCTAAAATCACCTTCGGCACCTTGGTGTTTCATAGCACCTACAACTTCTCCACCGACGATTAATGCTCTAATATCAGCACCACCCGTTTCTTTAATAAACTCTTGCACGAGTAAGCTTACATCCATTCCATAAAATGCATCAAGAACCGACTTTGCCGCTTTTTCAGTATCTACCAAAACAACGCCTACTCCTTGAGTTCCTTCCAATATTTTCAAGATCAATGGTGTTCCACCACTCAAAGTGTCTTACCATCGCCGTACCGTAAAAAGTTCGGCTAGCGCCAATTCTAGGAATAATTGCATCCGGAACAGGTAACTGTTCCCCTAAATAGTTAATATGAAGTTCACCTTTCATTATTTCTATAGAACATTTTAAGTAATCAATTACTCTAACTTCCCAACCTTTAGCTACAGCCGCTTCGACTAATCTTTTTGTTGAATACAACTCTTTATTTCTTGGTAATATATATACGTTCATCCATTCTCCTTTTTTGTTATTTGCTAAATACTCTTGGGACACATCTACTAAAAACTTACCACTTAAAAAGTGTCTTCCTATTAGCATAGGATATTTCATATCTGCCCTATTTGTTAAAGATACAACAGTTTCATATCTTTTTCCAAAAAACTCTACACTCACTTTTATGGATGGCCTTTCTTGAAGTTCACCGTTTGAGCTTCTAACCTTTTTAACTTTGTACAAAGGCATACTTATTCTTTTGCCATGATAAGATGGATGAACTTCATCTAATAAGTGAAAGTGAACAAAACCATGCTTATCTATCTCTATATTATCGCAATGCAGAGCATTTGAATCCGCTCCAGTATCTACTTTTGCATCTATATCAAATAGCTCTAAGTCGAGAATAGATATAGTTTCTTTTTTCCCGATGATTTTTAGTGGAAAAATATTATTTATGAAATTAAGTTGTCCACTCGATAAAATCCATCCAATAATCTTTATGGATACTACAGCACTAAAGATAAGAGTTGATAGAGTTAAAAAGAAAGAGATTATAGGAATTTGGATAGTTTTATGCTTTTGACTTTTACATCAATTTAAGCAATTTTTGAGCCTAAATCTCGTCGGATTTATCTAGATTCCGACTGACTCCTAGATATAATTAAGCCTAATTAAATATTAGACAAGTACAATCAAAGGATGAAAGAAAAACTTAAACACTATGCAAAAGAGATTTCTTTGTTTATTCTTGTAATAACTATATTTGCAAATGTAATTAGTATTTATAAAAGTCAAAACTTAAATAATGATGTTCTCTCCTTGCAGATTATAAAACCTGTAAACAAACCTATATTAGTTCATGTCTGGGCTGTATGGTGTCCTATATGTAAAGCTGAGGCAGATAATATTCAAAGAGTATCTGAGTATTATGCAGTTATAACTATCGCTGTTAACTCAGGGGATGATACATCTATTGAAAAATATATGAAAGAAAATAATTTAGATTTTAAATTTATAAATGATATAAATGGAAAACTTGCACAAGAATTAAATGTTAATGCCTATCCTAGTACATTTATATACGACAAAGATAGAAATTTGGTTTTTAGTGAGGTTGGTTATACCAGTAGTATTGGATTGTTCTTACGAATGATTTGGAGTAGTTTCTAGAAATATAATATAAATATGAGAGAGAAAATACTCTCTCTCATAAAGAAGAAAAGTCTTAGTCTGTAATTTTTACAGCATAAGCCTTGTCTGAAAGTGGAACCCACGGACGTTTAATATGTTGTGGACGACGTAGTTTATCACTAGAGTTAAGAGGACGAGTTAATATATCTCTCCAACCTTGATAAATTTTAAAGTTATTTTCGTAGTTAACATAAATGTCACCAATTTTATCACCAGCTTCAGCAGCTGATAAAATAACTTTCTGGTGCCAACAATGCATACCAGAAATAGGATCAGGATGAGCTGCAGCAACAGCATTTTGCCACGAACCACTTAGTCCATCCCACCAAATATTACCAGAGTCTCTATTGTAGTCAGCAAATCTTTCAGTATGGAAAGGTTTAATACCCTCTACATACGTAAGTTTACCTTCTTTTCCATCCATCTGTAATTCAGCAGTTGGAACACCAAAGCTGTTAATACCACTAGTACCATTATAATTTTCAATCTTAATCTGTCCACCCTCTTTTCCTGCATTTTCAGGAGAGTGAGCCATAAATTTAGGATCATTCATATTTCTAGTAACAGGTTGAGAATCAATTTTTCCATCAGTAACACCATTAGGAATTGAAACTGAGTTTACAAGTTTCCAACGTCCACCGTGGTGAGAACAAGCAAGAGTTCCTGGAAGAACACCCTCAGTTGGAACAGCCATAGCTACGAAGTAACCAGAATCTAAACCTGTAATACTATCTGTAATATTTACACGAATTGCATCACCGCGCTTAAAGCCTTGCTTCTTAGCATCTGGAGTTGAAATCCAAATTGGATCGTGATTTTGTGAAATCTCCATAAGATGCTTAGAATTTGCAGAACGAGTATGAATATTGTATGGTAAACGAAAAACTGTATTAAGAGCATACGAGTTCTCTTCTTCCATATACATATGATTTACATGAGATACAATTTCTTTCATCTCTTTTTTCTCTTTATCATTTCTTGGATAGAAAGGGATAGAGTATTCTGGCCACTTCCAGTCGTCAGCTAACCAATCACAGAAGAAGTCGAGCTTTTTATCTAATGTCGCAAAACCTTCCATTTTAACACCATCGATTTCAATACCGATAGACTTTTCTTTCCCGTGGCTTTTAGCAGTCATTACACCAGTACGCTTGTCTGTATGAACATGTTTTTTATCATATTTATGACCATGAGAAATATAATTCTTTCCATCATCTTTGATTTCACGTTCTTGTGGAGAATAAATTTTATTCTCTTCTAACCATGCCCCGTGATCTCTCATATATTCATACACAGGATACTCTGCATCTTTATATCTATCATCCGTTGTAGCAAGTTCTTTAAGATTTGGTAAGTTGTCACCAAATGCAGCATCATACCACTCAGAAATAGTAACTGGTACACCAGGATTCTTTTTAGATTCCCACATAGACTTAATAGTTTTAGTTTTAGCAGCATCAAGGAATATTTCACCCTTAGGGTCAATATAGTTAACACACATGTCAAACCAGAACTCATTCTCTTCCCAAACTTCACCAAGACCAGCTTTAATGTGAGCTTCAAGTGTAGCACGGTTAGGGTTTTTAGGTTTCCATCCAGATTTTTCTAAAGCAACACGCATAACAGGTTGACGAAAAGATGTCCAACGTGCTGGCATTGTAGCTTCAGAATGCTGATCATGTCTTTCACCAGCTAAACCAACAGGAAGAACATAATCAACATACCAGTTAGTCTCACTCCATGTAGGAGAAAGATTAAATGTAAGTTCCATCTTAGATTCATCTTTAATCGTATCTATCCATCTGAAACCATCAGGATTAATCCAAACTGGGTTGTACATACGTGGAATCCAAACTGAAAGTTTTTTAGGCACATTAAGACCTTTTTTATTCCACTTACCTTGCCACTCTTCATCAGCTAAAAGGTGAGGAAGTAAGTATGACATTTCATATGTAGATAGAGGCCATTCTGGTGGCCATGAAAGTTCATTATATACGTCAATCTTAGGAACATCAGCTCCACGCTTACCTTGACCTACAGTTGAACTACCACCTTTACCAGCAACAGAAATAACATGCCAGTGGTGGAAGAATGTTCCACCTTCTGGTCCGATTGCACCACGCATACCTAATGCTAGAAAACCAGTACGACCACTAGTCCAGCCACCAAGATTACCGGCAGCAGAAGCACGCCAGAAGTATGATGAAATAGAAGTGTCAGCCCAAATGAACATGTCATAAAGCTCTTCTATTTTGTATGCTGGAACATGTGTTTCTTTAACAGCATATTCAAGTGTATATGGAGCATATAACTCTTTAAGCATAGCCATAAAATCTTCAAATGTATTGTTCTCTGGAACTTTAGAGATATAACCTTTTTCTACCATAAACTTAAGGTAGTCAGTGTTATCCATCATTACTTCCCAGTTGAACCACTTTTTAACAAAAGTTTTATTCACTTTATCTTCATTTAGCATACGCTGAACTAGATAAAGGTATAAAGTAGGTTCTGTACCTGGCCAACAAGCAATCCATAAGTCCGCCATACCAGCAGAGTTTGACATACGAGGATCCATAACTACTAGTTTAGCACCTTTAGCTCTTGCGTCAGCGATATGTCCCGCAGCTTGCTGGAAGTAGTGACCAGCATCAGCAGCATGAGAGGAGTTAAGAAAGATTAACTTCGCATTTGCCCAATCCGGTGAACTTCTATCATCATTTGCCCACTGAATAGTCGGAGTACGACCACCAGATGAACAGATATTTGTATGAGAGTTAAAACAATCTTGACCGATTGTTTGCCATACTTTACCTGTAAAACCATTCTCATTTGGGCGACCAACATGGAACATGCAAGACTTTTTAGATAACTCATCATCGCCTTTAATAGCATCATGCATTTTGTTACCAATAGTAGTCATTGCTTCGTCCCAAGTAGTACGAATCCACTTACCTTCACCACGAGCAGAACCCGGAGCACGTTTAAGTGGAAATGCTATACGATCTGGATCGTACATTTGACTTTGAGTAGCATAACCTTTTGCACAGTTTCTACCACGAGAACCTGCATGAAGTGGGTTACCCATGTACTTTTTAACTGTGAAAGTTTTCTTGTCAATCCAAGCTGTTAGACCACAAGACGCTTCACAGTTAGAACATGCTGTAGGAACGATAGTATAATCGTTAACTTCAATTCCATCAGGGTTAGATTCACTTCTAACACCTTTACGCTCAAGACCACCACGTTTCCAGTCGTTTCCATCTAATTCTTTAAAATCAGCCCATTCTTCCATTGGAGGATAAAATGATAATGAATCTGGAGTATCAGTAAACTTACTCTCCTCAATAGATTCAGCCATAGCATCAGCAGTAAATACGCCTTTTGCAATTGCAGCACCAGCAACACTAAATGCGGCACCTTTTAAAAATGTTCTTCTACTTTGTAAATACATTTATAGTTTCTCCCTAACTCATTGGTAATAATTGTGGAATGATTAGCCAAACGTGCTTTACGATTGCTAAACCAACTAGAGCTAAAATTGCTGCTAGTTTTAAAATTGACTCAGATTTGCTTGAACGACTTAATAGAATAAGAAGCATAGGTAAAATATATGTCATCCATTGTCCTAACCAGAACATAACAGTATATGGTCCATCACCTTTGATGTATTCCATTACGGCGGCAACTTCTTCTGCTTTCATTGGACCAAAGACATACTCTGACATATAAATAATGAATGCCATTAAAGCACTTAGTCCTAAAACAACACCTAGTGATTTTTTAGCTTCATAAGAAAGCTTATTTCCACCAAGTAATATCATAGTAGCTGAACCAGATAGTGTCGCTGCTAAAATCATTTGTGCTGACTCTGTTGGCATTTGCCATAGTTCACGTGCGGTACACTGAGCCATAAGAGCTGCAGTATAAAGAGTAACTGGAATAGCTAAGATAGCCGTCCATAAAAGAACTTTATCATATGTTTCATCATTCTTCTTCCAAGCTAGAAACACTAAAAGTGTTAAAAGACCTAAGAAAGCTGATGCCATAAAAGAACCAACTGTAATAGCTGATGTCCAATGCGGGTGAAAGAAAATATGCCACATTCTAAATGGTTGGTGCAAGTCCGCTAATGTAAACAATAAGAAAATATTGATAAATACAAATGCAGTAATAGCAATTGGTAATCTTAAATTACTTACTGAATTGGGATGTGTTCTCTGAAGCATGAAAAGCATAAAAATTACACCTGTACCAATACTTTTTGCCCACATATTAACTGTAACTAACCAAGGCCAAACGATACCTGGAATTGCTACATCTAAAGTTACTACAGCGTTTGTAGCTGCTAAAATCTCATGTGCTGCCATTAGTGGTGCCCTCCTACAGGAAGTGTCGTGATTTTACCAAATAGTGAATCACCATCAACTCTATGTGAAGCTAGAGGATTAAGACTAACATTTCCACCACCTACATAATAGTGATGAGGGTTAGTTCCCTTCTCTGGTTTACGAACTTGTACATTAGATTGATTAGACTGAATATACTTAGATATATTTGATTTTGCATCATCTAAGTCACCAAAAATATTTGCTTCAACTGGACATGCAACAACACAAGCTGGCATCATTGAAGATGCGATACGGTGTGCACAGTATGTACATTTATCAGCAGTTTGTGTTTGAGGATCTATATAAATAGCTCCATAAGGACAAGCCATAACACAACCAGCACAACCAATACAACGTTCTTTATCAATATTTACAATACCGTTATCAAGATAATGTAATGCAGATACTGGACAAATTCTCTCACAAGGAGCATTCTCGCAGTGATTACATCTTAGAGGTGTAAATGTTCTTTTAGTTTCTGGAAATGTACCAACATCCACATATTTAACACGGAGTCTCCATGTACTCAATGGAACTTCATTCTCCACTTTACATGCGATCTCACAACCTTTACAACCCATACATAGGTGTAAATCAACTAGGAAACCTAATTGCATATATTCTCCTTTTTGCCTTTTAAGGCTTTTTTATAAGATTCATTACTTTAACTAATTAATATCAAAAAGCACCTATATATTAAATGTAAGGCTTTTATACTATTACAATACTAGCTAAGTATTCTTAAATACATTATAAAAATCTTCTTTATTTATGGTTAATTATATATCACTGTGTAGTTTTAGAAAAGAGGACGTAAGAGTTATTTTAATCTAACTCTTACGGATTGTTCATGGGCTGTTAGACCCTCTGAATTTGCTATAAGTGCACACTCTTCACCAATCTCGTTAATTGCTTGTGAACTAAACGAAATTATAGAAGTTTTTTTCATAAAATTCTCAACTCCAAGTGGAGAATAAAATTTTGCTGTTCCACCTGTAGGCAGTGTATGGTTTGGTCCAGCAACATAATCACCTATTGCTTCTGGAGTGTTGTGCCCTAAAAAGATTGCACCAGCATGTTTAATAAAAGGTAGTAATTCAAAAGGTGACAAAGTAGCTACTTCTAGGTGTTCAGGAGCGATATCATTCATTAATTTTATCGCCTCTTCCATATCTTGTGTGACAATAATTGCACCGCGTTCTTCAATAGACTTTCTCGCTATCTCTTGACGAGGAAGTTTTACTAACCAATTTTCAAGTTCAATTTTAACAGCATCTGCTAATTTTTGAGAAGGAGTAATTAAAATCGAACTTGCCATTTCATCATGCTCTGCCTGAGATAATAAATCTATTGCTAAATGATTTGCATTTGCACTATCATCAGCTAAAATTCCTATCTCACTAGGGCCTGCTATCATATCAATATTTACATCACCAAAAACCATTTTTTTCGCTGTTGCAACAAAAATATTACCAGGTCCAGTGATTACATCAACCTTAGGAATAGTCTCTGTACCATATGCCATAGCGGCAATTGCACTCGCTCCACCTACTTTATAAACTTGATCAACACCACATAAATGACAAGCGGCGAGGAGAAGTTCATTTGGTTCATTATCTGGAGTTGGTGTACATATAACAATCTCTTGGACACCTGCAACTTGGGCAGGAATAACATTCATCAAAAGTGAAGATGGGTATGCTGCTTTTCCACCTGGGATATAGAGCCCTGCACTATCAACAGCTGTCACTTTTTGACCTAGAATAGTTCCGTTATCTTCTGTATCAAACCATGATTTTGGCTTTTGCTTTTCATGATATTTTTTAATTCTATCGTATGCTAGGTGTAGTGCAGACTTTAGTTTATCATCTATATTATTATATGCATGCTCCATTGACTCTGTAGATATTTTTAAATCTTCATCAGAAGTTGGTGTCCAGTTATCAAACTTTGCTATATGAGATTTTAAAGCACTGTTTTTATCTATTCTTATTTCATTAATCATGCCACCGACGATAGCACTAACATTTGCAATATCCATCGTTCCTCGACCTAATAATTCTTCAAAGTTTTCATTAAATTTTATATCTTTTGCATTTATAAACATCATTTTGTATTTACTCTCTTTTTTATTTTATCAAACTCTATTTTAACGATACCTAGTCCTTTTAAAAACATTGTTTTGTCAATAGCACCCATTAATGGTCTATACATTGCTTTTCCATCAGGCTTCAAAAACCATATCGCTGGTGTTCCTGGACTCCACAACTCTTTTGGTATAAAATCATTCTCATCACTATATGCGACAACAGAAATGAAATCTTTATTAAGTGACTCTATGACTACATTATCAGAAAATGTTGTTTTCTCCAAAATAACACAGTATTTACAAGTATGTCGAGAGGATACAAACATTATTGCTTTATTCTCTGCTTTTGCCTTTATGATTGCTGAGTCAAAGTCTTTTTCCCAGTTTATTGATCTATTGTCAACTTTTGGCACTTGATAAGACATAGTCTTAGTAGTAGATATAGGTCTTTCATTTATACTTTGTTGATTGATTTGATTTACATTTTTTTCTTTATTATTATTAGATATGCTTTCCAGTTGCTTTTTAATTTCATCTATTTCTAAAGTTACTTTTGCATTATACTTTTTATCTTTCTCTTCCTTTGAAATCATATCTTCAATATTATTTTTAATTTCCTGTTCGTTTATATTAAAACTCGCAATCATTTTACATCTAATTTGTCCATTATTCTCAAAAGTGTAAGTTTGTTTTTTATTTTCTAGTTTCAAAACACCCGTAGATAATGTTCTGACTATCTTTTTTGTTTTTTCATCAACTACTCCGTTACTGTCACTACTCGATAGTTTAAAGTCACTCATAACAAATGTACCTGCTTCTTCCATAGCTTCTTGCTTACAATACGATAATGCTTTTTTACATGCCTCAGGTACTGAATTCCCTATATATTCTCCAGTTGTAGTATATATTTTAGAGAATAAAGATGAAGAGAATAGCAAGATCAGCAATATAAAAATTTTAAACATATTTTTTCACCTTTTTTAATATTTCTTTTGAACACTCTTGTGCTGTTTTATGGGTCACATCCACAACAATATCAGCTAGTTTCTTATACTCAGGAAGTCTTTCATTGTAAAGCTTTTCTGCCATCTTCAAGTCAGCTAATAGTGGGCGTTTTTTCAGTTTTTTCTTCGCATTTGGATGTTCTTTTATACGTTTTATAATCTCTTTAAATGAGGAGTCAAGCAATACTACAGTACCTATCTTATTAATATTTTTCTGTTTATAGAATCCCCCACCAGTTGAAATCAATGTATTATCTACACTTTTTTCCAGCCAATGTGCAACATTCTTTTCTAAGTCTCTAAAATATGCTTCACCAATCTCATCAAAAATATTTTTTATTTTTTTATTTTCCATACTCTCAATCAAATCATCAGTATCAATAGCGATATAGCTAGAGTTTTTTACTACTTCTCTGGCTACACTTCCTTTACCAACACCCATAAAACCGATTAATACAATATTTGACATAAAATTATTTTACCTTAATACACGAATATAAAAATTATTATGACATTATATAGAAAAATAATAATTTTCAATTGAAGTACCATTAATTCAACCAAAATTTAACAACAAAGGGTATAATATCTTCTTTTAAAACAGACTATATAAATAGGTTAATAATGAAAAACAAAAAATTTATAACTTTCGGCTTTATTTCAATGGGGTTATCAATCAGTCTTCTTCTGAACTCAAGCCTTTTTGCACAAGCTACACAAGAGAACAATGAAACTTCAAGACTTCAATCTCTAGCAAAGTTTACAAAAGTAATCAGTATCGTAGAAAAATACAATGTTGATGATGTAAATATTGAAGAACTTATGGATAAAGCCCTTGATGGGATGATGAAAAATCTTGATGCACATTCTAACTACCTAACACAAAAAGACTATAAACGCCTCAAGGTACAAACTGCTGGTGAATTTGGTGGTCTAGGTATCACAGTAGGCATGAAAAATGGGGCGCTCACAGTCATCGCTCCAATTGATGGAACTCCTGCTGATAAAGCTGGTCTAAAGTCTGGAGATATTATCCTCAAAATAAATGAAATGTCAACCATTGGAATGACTATCGATGAAGCTGTTTCACTTATGAGAGGTAAAGTTGGTGCACCCATTAATGTAACAATTGTCAGAAAAGGTGAACTCAAACCTATTCTTGTCCATATAATTCGAGGTATTATCACAATAGAGTCTGTTCATTCAAGAACCATTTCTGATGATACTCTATATATTAGAGTGGCAAGTTTTGATCAGAAAGTCGCTACTGATGTAAAAAAAGAATTCCAAAAGAAGAAAAAGAGTACTAAGGGAATTATTTTAGATTTAAGAAATAATCCAGGTGGACTACTAGATCAAGCTGTTGCACTAGTTGACCTCTTTGTTAGCAGTGGAGATATAGTTTCTCAAAAAGGGCGTAATGCAAGTGATGACAAGGTCTACTCTGCTGGCTACACTAGTACAATGACTGATATCCCGCTAGTTGTATTAATTAATGGAGGAAGTGCTAGTGCTTCTGAAATTGTAAGTGGTGCACTTCAAGATCAAAAACGTGCTATTTTGGTCGGAGAAAATACTTTTGGGAAGGGAAGTGTACAAGTAGTACTTCCCATAACAGATGATGAAGCAATAAAACTTACAATAGCAAGATACTACCTTCCAAGTGGCCGAACTATCCAAGCTGTAGGAGTTAAACCTGATATTAAAGTGGCACCAGGAGAGGTCAAGACACTGAAAAATGAATTTGCCATAAAAGAAGCTGATCTAAAAAAACACCTTACTCAAGAGTTAGAAAAAGTTGATGGTAAAAAACAAAAGACAAAAGAAGATAAAGACACAAATAAAGATATAATTACACTAGAAATGTTGAACAAAGATATTCAACTAAAATCTGCTGTCGATATACTCAAAGCATTAATCATAACACAAGGAAAATAGGAAGCATGGAAAAAAGAGAATTACTTTATGAAGGAAAAGCAAAAAGACTTTTTCTCACAGATGATGAAAATCTTGTAATTTCAGAATTTAAAGATGATCTGACTGCATTTAATGGTGAAAAGAAATCAAGTGAAGCTGGGAAAGGTGCACTTAATAATAAAATTTCTACAGAACTTTTTAAACTTTTAGAAGCAAATGGCATCCAGACTCACTTTGTTGAAATGATTGATGACAACCATATGCTTCATACTAAAGTTGACGTTATTCTTATAGAAGTCATTGTTCGAAACATTGCAACTGGTTCTCTTTCACGTAACCTTGGTATAGAAGATGGAAAAGTTCTTCCTTTTACTCTTGTTGAATTTGATTATAAAGATGATGACTTAGGTGATCCAAAACTTAATGACCAACATGCACTTATACTAGGGCTAGTTGAGCATCAAGATGAACTTGATAAACTTCGTCGTATGGCTCGTCAAGTAAATGATATTCTAAAGCCATACTTTGCAGATAAAGGCCTTAACCTTGTGGACTTTAAACTCGAGTTTGGTAAAGATATAAATGGAAATATTATTTTAATAGATGAGATTTCACCTGACAACTGTCGCTTTTGGGACATTGAGTCTGGAGAAAAAATGGATAAAGATAGATTTAGACAGGGTCTTGGTGGATTAACAGTAGCTTACGAGCAAGTATTAAATAGAATATTAGGAAAATAAAAATGACAACAGCAATAGTAAATATATCTCTCAAAGCAGGTGTTTTAGACTCTCAAGGTAAAGCAGTGCATCATGCACTAGACTCTCTTCACTTTAAAGGTGTAGAAGATGTTCGTGTTGGAAAACAAATAATTTTAAAACTAGCAACTGATGACAAAACTACAGCTATGGCTGAAGTAGAAAAAATGTGTGAAGAAATTCTAGCGAACACTGTAATTGAAGACTACAAGATAGAGCTAATCTAATGAAAGTAACAATACTTCAATTTCCTGGTACAAACTGTGAATATGACACAGAGCATGCCTTTAAAGAATTAGGGGCAGATACTCAAATAGTTTGGCATAAGGCAGAAACTCTTCCAAGTGATACAGACTTACTTGTTGTTGCTGGAGGGTTCTCCTATGGAGACTATCTAAGAAGTGGGGCAATTGCTCGATTTAGTCCTGTTATGAAAGCAGTAACCGAGTATGCAAATGCTGGTGGAAAAGTTCTTGGTATCTGTAATGGTTTTCAAGTTCTTACAGAAGCAGGTCTTCTTCCAGGTGCTCTTAAACGCAACGATGGATTACATTTTATATCTAAGCATCACTCTTTAAAAGTAGAAAACAATGATAATATTTTTCTCAAAAAATTAAATAATGGGGATGTAGTAAATATTCCTATTGCCCACCATGATGGAAACTATTTTATTGATTCTGATGGTCTTAAAGAGCTTCATGATAATAATCAAGTTTTACTCACTTACTCTGATGAAAAAGGTAATATTCAAAACCCTAATGGAAGTGTTGATTCTATTGCTGGCATTTGTAATAAAGAAAAAAATGTTTTTGGGCTTATGCCACATCCTGAACGTGCGATGGAACTTATACTTGGCTCAGATCATGGGATAAAAATGCTTGAAGGCTTTTTAGAATCGTGCTAAAACTTCTTTTACTCACTTTTTTATTCTTCTCATCACTCTATGCAAATAAAGTTGTCTATCTTAGTTATGATGAAGTACCAAAAAGAGTAGTAAAAGGAGAAATTTTTCCAATCACTCTAAAATATCTTTCCACTGTAAAATCATATCAAGACATACTCTATACTTTCTCAAATCACGATGGTCTTGAGATATTAACACCAAGACCAGAGCATACACAAAGAGGAAAATATTTCTACGATACCTTTTATCTTTTAAGTACAAAAAACAAGGCCAAACTTCCTGATGTAAAAGCTATTTTAATCGCTTCACAGGAGTATCCTGCGACTAAAATTTATGGTGAAAATATCAATATCATAACACTCAATCCACAAGAAAACTTCTCTAACTTAATTGCAAATAGTTTTGAGATTATTGATTATAAGACAATAAGCTTTGACAACAAGAGCAATATAATAGTCTTTGTTGCCTCTGCCATAAACTGTGATATAAAAGAGATAAAGTTTAAGAATATATCTAGACAGGGTATTGAATCAATTATTGAATCTTATACAGAGTCAAGAGTAACTTACTTCCTAGTTATTGATAAAAAAATTAATAACTTTTCATTTTCTTACTTTAATCTCTTAAAAAATAATTTCTCCCTTGTTAGTATCCCAATAATAGTTGAAGATGACAGCGTAGCAACACAAAGTGATTTAAAACCGAGAGATCAATCTCATGAAAGAATTAAAATATGGATAGCTATAACAGTTACCGGTGTACTAACTATACTTATTTTACTAAGAAAGAAATACATCTATCTAGTTTTTATAATGATTCCCCTTGTGTATATACTTTTATTATTACTGCCGGAAAAGAAGATAGTTATCAAAGCCGGCACAAATATATACTTACTTCCAGTCAACAATAGCACTATTTTTGAGACAACAAGACATAAAAGAACCCTTTTAAAAGAAGGAAGCATAGATAAGTATGTAAAAGTAAAACTAAAAAATGAGAAAATAGGGTGGGTCAGAAATGAAGATATTATCACATATTAGCTGGTTCTTATCAACAACTATAATGTTCACAGCCATTGCATTATCAATACTATTATTTCCTTTTTTACCGCGTCCTTACCCTAGGAAGATTTCGACCTGGTTTATTAGACTCACAACTTTTTTCTCAACAGAGATAATTGGTCAAGAAGACCCAGAAGCTCAAATGTTTCTAATAAACCATCAAAGTGACCTTGATATTGGTGTTTTAGAAACAAGTACAAAAAAAGATTTAGCTTGGGTCGCAAAAAAAGCTTTATTCGATGTTCCTTTCTTGGGTCTAGCAATGAGTCTACCTGAAGATATAGAAATAGAACGAGAGAGTAAAACATCACTGATCAAACTCCTTCGTGCGACTAAAGATAGAATTGAGAAAAAACGAACTATTGCAATGTTTCCAGAAGGAACTCGCTCCAAGAATGGGAGGATGTTACATTTTAAATCAGGTGCTAAATTTGTTGCAGATAAGTATATCTTGAAAGTACAGCCTATCGTGCTAATTGATACACTTAGCTGTTATGATATTAAAAAGTTTTTATATGTACCAAAAACTATAAAGGTTATCTATATGGATTCTTTCATTGCAGATAAAAGTGATCCGGAATGGCTTAATAAGTTAAAAGATAAAATGCAAAAGGTATACGATGATGAGTTGGCAAACGATTTTAGCTATAGGTAGCGGTGGCTTTATTGGAGCAGTTTTAAGAGTATATATTAATGGATTAATTTCTCATCGTGTTTCACACATCTTGCCATTTGGTACCCTGGGAGTAAACCTAATTGGTAGTTTTATAATGGGAACTTTAATAGCATATTTTATGCATACAACAATTTTTTCAGTATATATGAAGTCATTTTTAACAACAGGATTACTAGGGGCACTTACAACGTACTCTACCTTTGCTATTGAGAGTTTTTTATTACTTCATGGTGGTAGTATTTTCTTAGCACTTGCTAACATATCACTCAATGCCTTTGGCAGTATTTTTATGGCAGGAAGTGGCTATTATCTTCTAAATACTTTTATTAAACATTAATTATCTCATCACAACACCACTCTGCCAAATCTATATCATGTGTAATTAAAAGCATCGCCATTGAATCTAAATTCTTTAGAAGCATTTTCATAACTTCTAATTGTGTTACATTATCAAGTGCTGATGTTGGTTCATCTAGGAGCAGAAGATCTGGTTTCATTAAAATAGCTCTTAGTATAGAAGCACGTTGGAGTTCTCCTCCTGATAATTCATGTGGAAGTTTTTCTAAAAGCTTACTATCTAAATTTATTACTTTGAGATAGTTTTGAATATCTTCAAGTGATGCTACATCTTTTATTTGATTCAAAAGTGAATAGCTTGGGTGAAAAGAGCTATATGGATCTTGAAAAACTTCAGAGATTCTACAAGTTTTTATTTCGCCACTTAGTGGCTTTAATTCTCCCAAAATCAAATCAAAAAGTGTACTTTTTCCAGCACCACTCTCCCCAACTATCCCTTTAATCTCACCTTTTTTTAAAGTGATTGAAAAATCCTTAAAGAGTAGTCTCTCTTTGGTGTATCCAAATGAAAGGTTTTTAACTTCTAAAAGGTTCTCCAATATTTATGCCTTTAAAGAGAGATATACTTTCGCTAATTCTTTATAAAGATTGTCAGGTTTAATATTACTATCATCTTCCCAGACTCTTTTCATAACAACATTATCTTCTTCGCCATTCCAAATTTTTATGTATGTACCATCTTTATATCCATGGTCTTGACGGAACTGGTTAAGTACATTTTTCCCAATATATAATTTATAAAGAGTATCTAAATTAAGTCCGCTCATGATCACTAAGTTAAAGAAATCTGCAATAAGTATTTCTAAATTTAGCTCTCCATCATTAATACTCAAGCGTATTATATTTTCAACTTGTTCTATTACATCTTCTTGTTTAGCAAAATTCTCTTTATTCGTATCTATAGCATCAAAGTTAAGATATTGTGCAATACTAATTCCCAAGTCTTCAACACCACCTCTTAAGTTTTTTGAATACTCTTCTATAGCCAAACTCATGATGAAATGCCAAACATCTACAACTTCTATCTGATGGTTATCCCAATCTGGTTCTTTATCTAGGCTCTTCCAATGCTTCCAAGAAAAACTATCAACCATTTCAGCACATTCCATATAAATGCAGCGTCTCCAATTTATAGTTTTTCCATTTTTAGTTATTCCATCTGTCCATTTATAACCATTAGTTGCTTCATTAAGTTGATTTTGTAATTGTAGCATTAGTAAAATTTTGTCCATATTCTCGCCTTTTATAATTCTATTTATAAAAATATATTTTGTTTATTTTATCTAATATGGTAATATTTCATACTTAAAAAGAGAGAGATATATGAAAAGACTTAATTGTAGAAAGTGTGAACACTATTATGTAACATGGGAGAAGACTAAACCTCATGGATGTAAAGCCTATGGGTTTAAATCATCCCAGATTCCATCTATGGTGGTATTTCAAAGTAGTGGAGTTGAATGCTCCATGTATGAGCAAAAGGCTAATCTCAAATAATTAACACTATAGATACTCTTCTAAATCAACAGCACTTTTTATCTCACGTTTACTAAGCATCATCTTTGCTGTATCATCTTCATTTAAAACTGTAAACATCTGATTTACACTTCTTATACCATAGTAGCTTTTCATAAAATCTAATAAGATTTCAAAATTATCACTATATACACTACTATTTTTATACTCTTTATACTCTTCCCAACTAATACCCATTAGTACTCCTTCTACTTTTAAGAGCATCCTCTAGTCTCTCTAATATTTCTGACATTTTAGCTGAAGATACAGCAAAATTCAAGCGCATAAAGCCACTTCCTTCTCGTGAAAAGCTCAAACCTGCATTCAGTCCTAGTCTTGCCTCTTCCACAAAAAAACGACGTAATTCCTTGTCACTAATCATCATTCCTCGACAGTTTAGCCATGCTAAATATGTCCCTTCAATGGGAGTTAATTCTATATATTCAGAGTATTTTTTACATAATAACCTAAGATCTGTATAGTTCTTATAAAGATGTACTTTTAGTTCTTTTATCCACTCTTTTCCGTTAGTATATGCACTCTCAAATGCGACATGAGATAAAACACTTCCCTCGGCGAAATGTATTCTGTCATATATAACCTGAAATCTTTCTCTTAACTCTTTATTTGGAATTGCGATTGTACTTATAGCAAATCCAGCCATGTTAAATGTTTTACCAACTCCAATAGCAGTCATAGTAATATTTCTAGCATCTTCGGATAAAGACGCAAATGGAATATGTTTATGTCCTTTATAGATTAAGTCACAATGAACTTCATCACTAAATACAACAATATTATTTTCTAAACATACTTTTAAAATCTCTTTAAGTTCTTCTCTTCTCCAAACGCGACCAACAGGGTTATGTGGGGAACATAGTAATAATAGCTTTGTCTCTTCATCTATTTGAGACTTCAATCCCTCTATATCAAAAGTGTACATACCATTTTTATCTACTTTCAATGGATTTTTTACTAGTCTTCTTTCAAGTCTTAACACACTCTTGAAAAAAGGAGGATAAACAGGAGTCTGTACTATTACACCCTCGCCTTTTTTGGTAAAAGCTTCAATAGCTGCAGACATAGACGCAACTACAGAATGAGAGTAAAATATGTCTTCTATTTCGAATAGCACACCATGCTCTTTCTTCATCCACTTAATTTGAGCTTTAATTGCAGATTTAGGAACTTCTTCATACCCGATTATAGGATGTTTAAGTCTATTTGATACTGCATTTAAAACAAATTCTGGTGTATCAATGTCCATATCTGCAACCCATACAGGTTCTACATCATCCGTTCCAAAGAGCTCTTTTCTTAAAGTATATTTCTCTGCATTTGTATCTTTTCTGCAACTACCGTGAGAGAAATCGTAACTTACTTTTTTTTCCAAACACTCAACTCCGATATAGTATGCTGATATTTTCTAGCTGTCTCTTTTATAACAAAATCTACATCTTCTTTATGCATAAGTGCAAACTTATCGCCCAATATGTTTTGTAAACTTTCTATTGTTCTCACATCTTTCCCATTTGTATCAGTAAATCCACCCAACCAAAATTCTTTTTTTGTAGAGCTTTCTTGCCATGTGTAAGGAGATGTAATGACTAAAATACCATCTGTATTTAAACGTTCATCTATTGTATCTAGGAATAATCTTGGATCATATAGTCTGTCTATTAAATTTGTTGCCATCACTAAATCATAACCTGTAAACTCTTGATTTAAGTTACATGCATCACCTTGCCAAAAGGAAACCTTCTCTGCAAGTATTTCATAACCTAGTTCATCTATGCTTACTTTTTTGCTAGTTACTAACTCACCCTCTTCTTTACTACTAAACGCAACATATCCATCTGACTTTAACTTTGCTCCAACTTGTACAAAACGTACAGAGAAATCTATACCCTCAACTTTATCAAATTCTCGAGCGAGTTCATAACTCGCTCGTCCTGTTGCACAACCTAAATCAAGAGCCTTGCCTTTATTTATCGCATATTTTGAAGATATTTTTGCTGTTTCTATTGAAAAATTTTCTACTCCAAAATGTGTATTCCCATATTGGAATTCACAATATTGTGAAACTAACTCATCACTTTCATAAATATCTGCCATTTCTTTATCCTTTTTATCTGTTATTACATATCTAAAACCTGCATTTTGAAAGAAGTGCTTTCTAAATGCGTAACGAGAATTTTTCGCTATCAAGTTACCACTACTTGCCCATGAAGAGCCAAGAACAAGTGCATGTTTATTATCAAAAGTTGGTACAGAGAAATCATCGTAAGCCTCATGCACTTCAAAACCTTTAAAACTAAAAATAGCTGTTCTACTCCATTGCCAAACATTTCCTACAACATCATAAATACCATTAAAACTAAATTTATTTACAGGTACTGAACTAGCATAATGAGCAAAGTCAACATTGGCATTTTCACTTTGAAACTCGGGGACATCTTTAAGTAAAGCATACTCATAGATAGCTCGATACTCACTTTCACTTGGAAGCTGGTAGGTAATTCCTTCTTTATCTGACTTGTAACGACAGAATGCCTCTGCTTCAAGAGCATTAACATCTACTGGCCAGTCATAAGGCATCTCTATTTCAGAGTTAAGTGTTCTATAACTATATACCCCATCTTTTAGTATCCAAAAATGAGGGTATTTTGCTTTTGTCTTTTCTAAAAACTCTAAGCCCTCTTCATCCCAGTACTCAAGATTGCTGTACCCACCATCATTAACAAATTTTAAAAATTCTCCATTACTAACTAAGTATTTTGATGCAGAAAAGGTGGGTAGACATTCTTCATAACTGCCATATTCATTATCCCAAGAGTACAAATTATGAGAATCATCTACTCCCAGTTGTATGTCAGAAGCCGCTATCTCAATCATAGAATTCTTTGGAGCCTTTCCACTTTCTTGATTAATTTGAAATTTTTCTGTTTCTTTTACTAATTCTAAAGGCATCTGTCTATGAAGCACTAAAGATGTCTCTATATGGATTCTTTCATGCTCTATACCCATAAGTACTATCCACATTGGAGAATCTTTTTGTATTGGAAGAGTTAAGGGAAGTTCAAATATAAGTTTACTCACTAATTCTTTTACTGATTGTCTATATTTTCTAAGCTCATCTAATTCAGGCCATTTATCTCTTACATGACCCATATTATCCCATGACATTTCATCAACACCTACAGCAAAAAGTGATTCAAAGTCAGGGTTGATTCTTTGAGTGATTATCTTCATATACATTAATTTATTTATAAAAAAAGTTGCAGTATGTCCAAAATAAAAAATCATTGGATGGCGTGTCAACTCAGACTTTTGATAAAAAACTTCATCATCTTTAAGTACCTCAAACACACTCTCAAAAAGAGAAAATGTAGAATCGAAATACTCTTTTATCTCATGGCGTTTACTCTCTACGCTTTCACCATTCAGTGTCACACTATACAAACTTTGTTTACTCAAGAAAATGACCTTTTATTTTTGTTATAATTATTATATGAAAATTAATCAAATAAGCATATTAAAGCAATTTACAAATATCACATACTCCTTTACATCTAAGAATGATGGGAATCTAGCATTCCATGTAAACGATGACATCGACTTAGTCAATAAAAATCATCAAGACTTAGCCAAAAAATTAAATTACGACAAAAATAAACTTGTACATATGAAACAGGTTCATTCAAATAAAATTCAAATCCTTACAGAACAAGATAATTACTTAAGCCCTCCAACTTGTGATGCACTTATAACAAATAAAATACATACTCCACTAATGGTGATGGTTGCAGATTGTGCTCCCATCTTATTTTATGATGATATAAAAAAGGTTATTGCAGTTGCACATGCAGGAAGATCTGGGGTATTTCAAAATATAGTGCAAACTACACTTTCCTCATTTATCAATGATTTTAATTCTTCCATAGATAATATTTATGTCGCTATTGGAGCGAATATTCATTCCTGTTGTTATGAAGTAGGCAGCGAAATATATGATGAGGCAATGTTACTTGGGCTAGGGTATGCTCTGCAGCCAAGAGACAATAAATATCTCTTAAATATCAATGCAATTTTAAAGAAACAACTTTTACTTGCTGGCATAGATGAAAAAAATATTGAAGAATCTAACGAGTGTACATTATGCAAGAAAGATAAATATTTTTCTTATCGACATAAAAAGGACAATGGCAGGTTTGCAGGGGTAATCTATCTAAATAATTAATGAATTAAATTTGATAATAGTATACTTCAAATGCCTTATCTAAATCTGAAAGTTTAATATTAAAGACTTCACGAATTTGAGACTGAGTATCACTCCAAAATGCCGTTAGAACAACACTTGCACCGGGTTCTTCATAAGGAGTAAAAAGTTCGCCTTCTAAAGATTCTATAACATCTAATACTATTATGTCGTCAGGACTACGAGACAGTTTATAGCCACCATTGGCACCACGTACACTTGTCACAAATCCAGACTTCCTAAGTGTAGCTAAAATCTGTTCTAAATATCCATGTGAAATTTGAGTGAGTGCGGATATTTCTCGTATCTGCATCAATTCATTATTTGTAGAATGCTCCAGAACATGCATTGCAGCAATAGCATATGTACCCTTTGTAGAGATACCTACCATTTATACTATGTATTTCATATATAGATAATATATTTCACAGCCAACACAGTACGATATTGTTACTTCCATAATAATACAGGCCAGTAATATAGCACTGAATATATATAACAACATATCTAAGCCTAGTATACTTGAGATAGAAATTATTACAAGAAAGAGAAATCCGAACAATGCTGCGAGTCTTTTAGCTCCAGAATCAACTAAATGCTCTTGTATATGCAAAATATTTTTTGTTTGAGTAGACAACATAATAAGTAAACTATATTTTTGTCCAATGAAGAGTCTCACCATAAAGTCAATAATTAAAAAGTATATGATAATATCGTACATTCTAAAAAGATACACTGTGAAAATCAATCCAAAATAAAATGAACTAATTCTAGTTATATTTCCATCTATGCTTATAAATGAAACGGGACAAGATCTATTTCTCATTAGATAACCTCTTATTATATTTGTGTAATAATATTAGATATTAAAAACAAAGTCAAGTAAACTTAGTTGTTTACTATGGTATTAAATAATTTTTTTGGCTAACTGTTCTGGTAAAAGGCCTAAAGACTCTTCTACAAGCTTAGTGTTTCCATGTGTAATAAATGCATCCTCATACTCAAAACTTGTTACCTTAACATTTAAAATACTATTCTTAGCTAGAAATTCTAATATTGCTGATCCTACACCACCCATTTTTGCACTATCAGAAAAAATATACCACTTCTTATGTTTTATTGCCATATTTAAGAGCATTTCTTCATGTAGAGGTTTAACAAAACGTAAGTCTAATATACTGACTTGTTTATCAATAAACTTAGAAGTTTCATAAGCACGACCGACACCATTCCCATAACCTATGAAAAGTATCTCTGAGTTATTCGAGAGAAGGAGTTGAGACTTTCCTAATTCAAATGTTCTAGATTCAGCTAAATCTGTTGGGATAAATGCACCTCTTGGATATCGTAGAGAGCAGGGGTGATTATACTCACTTGCAAATGCCATCGCTTGGTGAAAACTTTTCTCATCACGAGGTGCGAGAAGTGTCATGTTTGGTATTGCTCGTAAAAATGATATATCAAATGCACCTTGATGAGTTTCTCCATCTTCACCTACAATTCCAGCACGATCAAGTGCGAATACAACTGGTAAATCCATCAAACAAGTATCGTGTATTACTTGGTCAAATCCACGTTGTAAAAATGTAGAATAAATAGTACAAAAAGGCTTAAATCCTTCCTTTGCTAATGCGGACATTGATGTTACTGCATGTTGCTCAGCAATAGCTACATCCCAAAATCTAGTCGGATATTTTTCTAAAAGCTCAGCCAAGCCTGTTCCACCTGGCATAGCTGCAGTTGCTCCAACAATTTTATCATTTTTTGCAGCTAGGTCAAGTAAGATCTCTGTATATATTTGTGTTGCACTCTTGGCTCCACTCTTCTTAGACGAGTCTCCACTATCTAAATCAAAAGGACCTACACCATGCCACTTCTCTTCTTGTCCTTCAGCAATGTTGTAGCCCTTACCCTTAAGAGTTTGGGCATGAATAATAACAGGTTTTTTCATACTTCTTGCAGTATGCATAATATCAATCAGCTGACTAAGGTTATGCCCATCCACTGGACCGATATAATTTATTCCCATTTCTTCAAACATAAGTCCTGGAGTAATCAGCTTTAAAGATTCTTCCATTCTTTTAGCTATATAGTGTGCCCCTTCGCCAAAGTTATCCACAAAACTTTCTGTCGTTCTCTTAAAGGATTGGTAAAATGGGGAAGCCATTGCTGAACTCAATATACGGCTCAAAGCTCCTATGGGTTTAGCTATACTCATCTCATTATCATTAAGAATAATTATCATAGGATATTTTCTATCGCCGAGTTCATTTAGTGCCTCATAAACCATACCTGCAGTCATTGAACCATCTCCTATCATAACAACAGGGATACGCTCTTTCTCTTCACCTTTAAGGGCTATTGCTTTCGCAGCTCCTACACCCAATGATATAGAAGTAGAACTATGTCCCGCAACAAAATAATCATCATTACTCTCACTAGGTTTTGTATAACCGCACAAACCATTAAATTGGCGAAGAGTATCGAATTCCTTCCAGCGACCAGTTACTAGCTTGTGAGCATATGACTGGTGTGAAACATCAAATATAAATGGGTCTTTTTTAGAGTCAAAAACTTTATGCATTGCAACAATAAGTTCTGTTGCTCCTAATGTTGAACTAAGGTGTCCACCATTTTTACTAACAACTCTTAGTATCTCTTCTCTTATATCTGCACATACTATTTCTAGTTCTTTTATTGATTTATCTTTAATTTTCATATTTATTTACTCGCTTAATGCAGCTTTTTTCACTCTCTCAAATCTTTTAGATATCTGTGCATCTATATTTCCAGCATCGCTCATTACAATTACTCCACCTTCACTTACTGCACTATCAGATATTATATTTACATGCTCTAGTTTACCTATGTGTTCTGAAATTGTTCCATGGTTATTTGGATTAACTTTTATTGTAATATTAGATGCAGATTGAAGTTCTTTAATAAGTGTATTGGACAATTTTTTTGCAACCTCATTCGAGTTCTCAGAAAGTTCAACTTGAATCACTTCGGCTGAAATATCTAATGCTGCCGAAATTAACTCTGTCTTTATTCCCTCTAAAGCATTTTCAAATTCACTCGCATTTTCTTCTAACTTTCTTACTGATGAAGAGAACAGAGCAAGGGATTTACTTAATAAATCATCACCATCTTTAAGTGCCTTTGCTATACCCGCTTCAATACCCTCGGCAAATGCAAGCTCTTTCGCACTTTGTACTTCTGTCTTGTATTCTTCTTCTTTACTCTCAAGCTTCATTTGCAGTTTAATGAAATTAGATGACATTTCATCAGTTTTTTGCATAAGAGACTCTATTAGAGAGTCTTTGGAACTTATACTTAATGCACTAGAATCAACATCACAAGGCCTTGCTTTTGAATGATTTTCTTCAGTGGAAATCTTTTCTGGAGAAGATTCTTTAGTACTAATATTTCCCTTAGAATCTATAACTTTAAAGTTATATTTATCTATACGATGTTTTTCTCTATTGGTTCCAGATATTATTGATGCCATTACTCAATCATCTCATCAGTTGAACCCATCTGAATTGTACCAGACTCAGCAAGACCATTAACCACTTCAACAATTTTTCTTTGTGCAACTTCAACATCTTTCATTTTAACAGCCCCGAGGAATTGCATCTCTTCTTCAAAGGCAGCGCGAGCTCTCTCACTCATAGCTGAGAAGAATTTTTCTTTTAATTCCTCAGGAGAGGATTTAAGCGCTAGCATTAGATCATTTTTATCAAGAACTTTTAGTGTCTCAATAATTGCATTCTTATCAAGTGAAACAATATCTTCAAAAGTAAACATCATTTCTTTAATAAGACTTGCGAGATCTTCATCCACTTGTTCAATATTAGCTAAAGTTGCTTTAGAACTTTTTGCACCAAGTCTGTTAAATACATCAGCAACTGCACGAGGTCCACCAACTTCAACCTTGTATGTTGCTAAAGACTCGAGTTTAGATTCTAAAACTGCAGAAACTCTTTTAATCACAGATGGAGATATATCTCCTAGTCTTGCCATTCTCATTGCTACTTCGCTTCTTATGTCATCCGGGAAGTATTGAAGTGTTTCAGCAGCTTCTGTTGCATCCATATGGGCTAGTATAAGTGCAATAGTTTGGGGATGCTCATTTATAATAAAATCCGAAAGCTGCTGCGGTTTAATTTTAGATAGATATGCAAAATTTTGAGTTGTTTCCATATTTTTCGATAATTTATCAAGAATAAGTTTGGCTTCATCTGTACCAAGAGTCCTATACAGAAGCTCTCTTGCATATTCCAGACCACCAGAACTCATATACTTACCAGACTGAAATATTGCATGAAATTCTTCTAAAATTGCTACGACTGTCTCTCTATCGACAGTCTTATTAGTTGCTATAAATTTTGAAACTTCCGTTATTGACTCAATATTCATAGCTGAAAATATACTTGCAGTAAGGTCATCCCCTAGCTGTAACAGAAGTATAGCTATCTTTTCTCCCATTTCCATGTCATTTAGTGTTGATTGCTGTGCTGAACTTAATTCTGACATATTTTACCTTTTTTCCGCTCTAGCCATATTACTTCCTTCTTCTTCTTCTTCTAGAAGAGCTTCAAAAAGTGATGCAATTGCATCTGGACTATCTTCAACCAAATTTTTTACTTTTTCTAAAGTTATTTCATATGTCATTTCATCCTCATCTAAACCACTTCCTACACCAAGCTGATCTTCTACTTTCTTGCGCATCATTTGTGCTTTTTCAACAAGGTCTTCATCTTCATCATCTTCAATATTTAATAATGGAGTACTAATATCTTCATCTTCCTTAGATATTTCAAGCATTCTAGCTGCAAATGGAGAAATAACCTTTTTATAAAGGATTAATAGTAATAGTGAAACTGCTAAATACTTAAACAATCCGGAAAAAGGAGCAAGATATATTTGCGATATATTTACAATTCTACTAACACCATCAACTGTAACTTCATTTCTTGTTCTATCAAACTGTAAATTTTTAACACTTATTTCATCCCCTCTATCATCATTAATTCCAATAGAGCGACTTACAAGTGATACAAGTGCCTCAAGGTCACTATCACTAAGTGCTATATACTCTATCTCTTTAGTTACTGTTCCACTAGCATCTAATTTCACCTTATATTTTCCATCAACCACAACAGCTGCAGTAATTCTTTTGACTCGAGCGAACTGACTCTTTGTTGTACTTACTGTTTTACCTACTTCATAGTTTGTTGTTCCACTATTTTTTTGGTAAGTTTCTTTTGTTTGCTTACTTTTTAGTCCTTGTACTGGGCCTATGTTACTAACTGTTCCAGGAACACCACCAATTTGTTCAGGAGAACCACCGTCGCGTTTCTCCTCACTAACCTGCTCGCTTCTCACAACATTTTCAGGATCAAAAGTCTCTGATGTAGAGTTCATAATAGAAAAATCAAATTCAATTGTCACTTGAGCAACAACCTTATCTTTACCACCAACAAAGGGAGCGATAACACTCATTATCTTTCTTTGTTTCTTTTTTTCTTCTTTAACTTTAAACTTTTGTTGAACAACAGAAAGGTCTCCCATTTGTGACATTTCATCTTCATCGCCAAGAGTCTCTCCATCACTACTTATAAGCATAACATTGGATGAAGAAAGTTTTGGAACAGCAGCTGCAACTAAATTTTTTATTCCTCTAATCTGTTTAGAGTTTAAATTTCTACCTTCTATCATTTCAACCATTACAGAAGCTGTTGGAGCAACCTGCTTCGAAACAAACAAAGTATCTTTAGGAAGTGCTAGACTTACTGTTGCACTCTCTATAGGAGAGAGTGCATTAATTGTACGTGATAGCTCACCTTCTAAAGCACGTAAGTGTTTTATTTTCTGATCAAAACTCGTAGCACCAAACTCTTGTTTATCAAAAAGCTCAAATCCTACCCCATTCTCTTTTGGAATTCCAAGAGAGGCTATGTTTATTCTCTGTTTATAGACAACATTCTTCGGTACTCTTATAATATTATTAGCACCAATTTTATAGGGAACTGCATCCTTTTCGAGTTGTGCAACTACTTTTGCTGCATCAGATGAACTTAATTCATCAAAAAGTATTTCATAATTTTCTTTTTTATTTTGACTTGAAGTAAATACAACCAAAAATATCAAAAATGAGACAATACCAAAAATAGCCCCAGTAATAATAATCTTCTGTTGTTTTGTTAATTTTACATATAAAACAACAAGTTGTGAAAAAAGTGCTTTAAAATCCATTAATCTCTCATTTTAAAATTTATAATAATTCTGATGTTAGTTCAAAGAAGCGACTATTTTGTTCCGGAGTTCCAACTGTTACACGTATCGCGTTCATTCCATATCCACTTAAATCACGTATAATCATTCCACGTTTAAGTAAGTGATTTGCTAAATTTGTAGAGTTCTGTGTCTCATTTAAACATAATGTAACAAAGTTTGTATAACTCTCTATTATATCTATTTTTTTCTTTTTTGCATACTCTTCATAGCGTTTCATCTCATCAAAATTCAAAGAGATACAATTGTTTACAAATTCCTCATCTTCTAGTGCAATAGATGCCGCTTCAAGCGAGAGTGTCGTAATGTTAAAAGGTGGTCTTAGTTTATAAAGTTCTTTAATTATTTTAGAGTCTGCAATTCCATATCCAACTCTCATACCACCAAGTCCATAAGCCTTAGAAAATGTCCCTAAATAAATCACGTTATCATACTTTTTGATAAGTTCTTTTGGAGTAACACTTTTAGCTTTGTTCTTATAGATAGTATATTCCATATATGCACCATCAATAACTACTAAAGTATCTTTATTAATCTTTTGAATGAATGCCATCATTTCGTCTCTATCTATAGCATCGCCAGTTGGATTATTAGGAGTACATAAAAAGATAATATCTGGTTTTTCTGTTTTATAGAGCTCGTAAAATTCATTTAAATCATGTTTTTGCGAAGTTGTACGAATCACTACTGCCCCTATGTGTTTTGCATAAATTTCATACATGGCAAAAGTAACACTGTTCATAAGTATTTTTGAGTTTGCATTTGCTTTTGCATGCATTATAAATTCAATTACCTGATCACTACCACTTCCAATGATTATATTATTCTCCTCCACTTCAAAACGTGACTGTAATCCATTCTTTAGTTTTGTCATACTATCATCAGGGTAAAGTGCCATATTAGCGACTATTTTACTTACTGACTTTATCACTTTAGGAGAACATCCATAAGGGTTTTCGTTACTTGCTAGTTTTATTATATCTTTAGGATCAATCCCAAATTCTCTAACAACAAGTTCAATGGGCTTTCCAGCCTCATATGTTTTTATACTTTCTAATTTTTTATTAAATTTCATTGTTTCAGTCCTCGCCTTTTACATAACTACCAAGCCATCTGCATTTATCCATTATCTGAGTCCTCACCTTTTACATAACTACCAAGCCATGTAACTTCATTTGTGTGTGTTTTTAAAACTTTTTGAATTCTTGGCTCATCAATATGACCATAAAAATCTATATAGAACCAGTAACCAAATCCACCCTTGTCTTTTGATGGGCGAGATTCAATTTTGGATAAATTAATATTTTGTGTATCAAAGTCTTGTAGAAAATGCACAAGAGAACCAGCTTCTACTGCATCTTTCAACCTGACAAGTATCGATGTTTTATCTTCGCCACTTATAGCATTTTTAAAGTCACTTAGAATAATAAAACGAGTAGCACTTCCATGCTCGTCTTCGATGTTTTCAAACATAGTGGGCACACCATAAAGCTTGGCTGCTATATGAGAACATATTGCAGCTGCACTCTCATCTGCTTCGGCTAAGATTGCTGCTTTTGCAGTTGACTCTACTGGTATCTGCTCTATATTTACAAAACCATGCTCATTTAAAAACTCTCGACACTGACCAAAGCCTTTATCTTTAGAATATATTTTTGTTATATCCTCAAGTTTCCTTGCCTTTGTTGCAAATGACATGTGAATTGGCATATAAAGTTCTGCCACTATTTTTACAGAACTTTTAGAAAGTAAGTCTAGTGTCTCTCCAACGATTCCATCTCTTGAATTTTCAATAGGAACAACTCCAAACTTTGCACGAGAAGCTTCAAGTGTTTTAAATACAGAATGAATAGACCCAAGTGAAAAGTAGTCACTCATTGCACCAAAACGACTTTCAGCAGCTTGGTGTGTAAAGCTTCCTTCAGGGCCTAAGTAGGCTATACGTTCAGGAAGTTCAAGATTACGAGAAACGGCAAAAACCTCTAAAAAGATAGCTTCTATTGCACTTGCATTTAAAAGGCCTTGCTTTTCTTCACTTAACTTCGTAAGTCTTTCAACTATTGCTTTTTCACGCTCAGGTCTATAAATAGCACCACCTGTATCTTTTTTTATCTCACCAACTCTTTGGACAATATTCATACGCTTATTTAAAAGAGCTAACATCTCGCTATCAATACTATCTATCGCATCTCTACAATCTTCTAAAGTCTTCCAGTCATTACTACTTTTCATATCTTCTCCAATACTTCTTGCATATCTTGATATACAAAATCTGGTTTTAATCTCTCATCTAACAATGGGACTATTTCTTCTTTGGTTCTATACTTTCCACTTGTAACAAAAATAGTTTTCATTCCAAGCTCTTTTGCACCACCTAAATCACCTTTCACATCATCACTTATCATCACTATATCTTCATAAGAGGCATTTGAATCTTGTTTTTGTAACTTACTCAATGCTTCTTTATAAAATGCAACACTCGGTTTTCCTATAACACTATAAGGACTACTAGTTGAGAATTCAAGCATTTTTAAAATTGCCCCAACTCCAGGATAGCGTTTTGAGTTTTTTGCATATATGGAAGTCTCATGCATTCCTACTAATGAAGCACCATCTAGCAAAAAGTCGATCATTTGTGCATATTCATCAGCACAAAAATCCTCTTTTATTGCCACTAAAACTGTTTGGGGTTTTTCATAATTAAGTGTGTAACCCATAGACTTAAGAGTTTCCAAAAAAGCAGCTGCACCATAGGCTGCTACTGATTCTTGAGAAACTCTTAACTGGAGTAACATAAGTGGATCAAGATACTTTTCATAAGAAAAGTTAAGTCCTACAGAATTCAAATAAGTATGAAAATCTTTAGAAGATTGTTTTGTATTATTCGTGATAATCATATAAGGAATATTTTCTTTATTCAATTTTTCTATAAATGCTATACTTCCCTGAATAGGGAATTTATCTTCATCACTTATTAAGGTACCTTGAACATCTATAAAGTACAAATTAATCCTTTAAGAACTCTTGCTCTAACGCGATTAAGTCTTCAAAAGTTTCGCGTTTACGGATAAGTCGATCTTGGCCATTTTCTAAAGCCACTTCAGCACTTCTTCCACGGCTATTATAGTTACTTCCCATTCCAAATCCATATGCACCAGCACTATGTACAATTACTAAATCATTATGAGCTAATTCCGGTAAAGGATAGTCTTTTGCAAAAAAATCTCCACTTTCACACACTGGACCAACTATATCTACTGGACGTTCTTGAGATGTTGATTCTGAAATAGCTTCTATCTTATGGTAAGCATTATAAAGAGATGGACGAAGTAAGTCATTCATAGCACCATCAACAACTACAAACTTTTTAGCTCCATTTTGCTTCTCATAGAGTACTTTACTAACAAAGTAACCAGCGTTAGCAGTTAAAAAACGCCCCGGTTCACAAAGAATTGTTAGATCAAGTGCAGTTAATGTGCCTAAGATTGCTTGTGCATAGTCATAAGGCTTAATCGTAGTTTCATTATCATATTTGACTCCTATTCCTCCACCAATATCAAAGAATTTTAGCTCTATCTTTATATTTTGCAGTGAGCGAACTAAGTCAGCAACAATCTCTGCTGATTCACGGATTGGTCCCAGTTCTGTGAGTTGTGATCCAATGTGAAAGTGAATTCCTACCGGATCTAAAAATTCAGAATTATTTGCCATGATATACATACGTTTTGCTGTATTTAAATCTACGCCAAATTTATTATCATGAAGTCCAGTTGAAATGTATGGATGTGTCTTAGGGTCTATATTAGGATTTACACGTATGCTTATACGAGATTTTATTTTTAACTCTTTAGCTATCATTTCAACACGGCCAAGTTCAGCTTCACTCTCAACATTGATGTATAAAATGTCTTTTTCTATCGCTTCTCGAATCTCTTCATCGCGCTTACCAACACCTGAAAAAAGAATTTTGTACGCTGGTATTCCTGCAAGAAAAGCACGTCTAACTTCGCCAATAGACACACAGTCTGCACCACTTCCCATCCGAGCAAAGTGTTTTACAACACTTAGGTTAGAATTTGCTTTTACTGCATATGCAACAATAGACTTTCTCCCTTTAAATGCAGACTTAAGTTCTTCATACTGTGTTGTCATATAGTCAAAGTTATACACATAAAGTGGTGTTTGATATTTTTCTGTAAGTTTTTTAAAATCAATCATAAAGTTTCCGCACTCTTTTTTAAGTGATTTTACCTAAAGTGTGCTTATAAGGGAGTTAAGTAGCTACTCGGTATTTTCGCCACTGTCGAAAGGCTATAAGAAAGAGGATAAATACAGGGGCTATAACACCTATTTCACTCGGAATTGTCTTTGTATTTGTAAGTTCTATAAGCACAAAAAGTAGTCCCCATATAAGTAGTGTAGCTAAAATTGCTCCAAAACTAAAAAGAGATACATTTAAAAAACGGGCACTAATTGGAACAAAAAAGAAGATTATAACAATCAGGCAGGGCACAAAAAATGGATAGACAAAAATCTTATATAATGCCCCTTTTATACTACTAGTATTCATATTTTGTTCATTTAAAAGTATAATTGCATCTATTGCATTTTTGATCGTAAAGTTTACTTTCCCCTCGTACACTTGATCTAAAACCTTAGGTCTAAAACCTTTGAGAATCTTCAAATCCTCATCTTTTGTAACTTCAATTCCTAGAGATGTAAAACTCATATCATCTGGTTTTTTTATAATATCTGCATTTTTAATGTTCCAGTAGCCATCTCTATAAAATGCTACAGAAGCAAGAAGAACTTCTTTTAAAGAGTTATTTTGGATATTAAATACACGAATCCCTTCGGCTTTCTCTTGAAGAGGAAGAAGTTTTGAGAAATAGACATATTCACCTTTATGAGTAAAAAATAGATCTCGAGTTGGATTTAAATACTGTGCATTTTCGCGTATGTTATTTGAAAACTCATCTGCACGTGCAAAACTTGGCCATGCATGAAGAGATATAAATAGGACAATTATGGCACTAGAGACCACCACAAAAGGACGGAGTGCATCAACCCTAGAATAACCAAGTGAGAAAAAAGAGACAAGTGCATTAGAGCGAATTAAAAACACTTTCGTACTTATCATTGCAAAAACAAGAGCTAAAGGAAGTAACATGTCAATAGCAAAAAATGCTTTATACGCCAAATAAATTACAATTAAGTTTGCAGAAGAAGAAAGAGAATCAACATTTCCCATATAATCGAAGCCAACCATAAATATGACTAAGGCACTCATAATAATAAAAAAATACTTTAAATAGTGAAACGATACATATTTAAATGCTAACACAATGCTGCTTTACTTGCATACTTTATACTAACTTCTTCCATAGTATTTTTAAATAAAAATTCAATACTATCTGCACTTTTTTCAATTAAGGATTTTATGTACTCTTTTTGTTCTTTAGAAAATGGGCTAAGCACATAAGAAGAAACCTCTCCTTTATGGTCTGGCTTCCCTATTCCGATACGTACCCGTATATATTCTTTACCTATTTTTGAGTCTATAGACTTAAGTCCATTATGTCCACCATGTCCACCTGCCTCTTTAAAGCGCAAACTTCCAAAAGGAAGATCTAAATCATCATGTATTACAACTACTTGTTCTAATTTATAAAAGTTTTTAACTTTTATAACACTATCACCAGAGAGATTCATAAATGTTTGTGGTTTTAATAAAAAATGATTTTGAAATTTACTACATTCACCGAGAAAAGATGAGGAGGAGACTTTTGAAGCATTGAACCTTTTTATAAGTTCATCGATAACCATAAAACCAATGTTATGGCGTGTATTTTCATACTCAGAACCAGGGTTACCTAGTCCGACTATGAGCATAATTATTTCGCTTTAATGATACTTAGCACAGATACACGGTCAGAATCCGTGAAAGTTACATTTTTAATTTTATCTAAATCACGAACAAGTCTTGAATCTCCAACGTCCATAGGAGTAACATCAACAGTGATTGCATTTGGAAGGTTTTCAATAGTAGTTTTAACACGTAAACGTGGTTTAGCTATGAAAACCATACCTTTGTTTTTAACACCTAGTGCTTCACCTGTTGTTGCTACAGGAACATAATAATGTGTTAAAACACCTGGTTGTGCTACCATTAAATCAACATGTAAAAGTTTTCCAGTTACTGCTTGAGACTCATAAGATTGAACAACTACATTCAATTCTTTACCGTCTATTTTCACTGGGAATGCGATAGTTTCTTTATTACGAACAGTACGGATATACTCATTCATCTTGAATGCAGCATTAATGTTTTCTAAACCTTTTCCGTATACGTTTGCAATTAGATAACCATCAAGGCGAAGTGCCTTAGTATCACTTTTGCCAATACTCTCTCTAACTATACCTTCTAACATATTAAATCCTTTTGTGTTTTTAAATGACTGGGATTATACCTATTTATCGTTTAAAATTTACTTTAAGTCGAAAATATCATCATCAGAAGCAACACCATGTTGAGTTGCCTCTGCTTCTTTATTGCTACCAATTTTTCCACTTGAGAGTCCACTCATTTTTAGTTGTAAGTCAGAAGCACTTGTAGCATTTATAAGTGCTTGTTCTTTAGAAATAACACCATCATTGTACAGATCAAGAATTGCTTGATCAAAACTTTGTGACTTATAGTGCTCTTTTCCAGATTCTATGGCATCACGAATCTCATAATCTCTATTTTCCATAATGAGTTTCTCTATAGTCGGGGTACGAACTAGTATTTCCATAGCTGCTCTACGACCACCATCCAAAGTAGGAATGAGTCTCTGTGAAATAACACCTTGAAGTACTCCTGCAACCGAGATTCTTACACGGTTTTGCTCATCTGTTGGAAACTGAGCAATAATACGGTTAATAGTCTCTTTTGCATCCATTGTATGAAGGGTTGAAAAAACTAAGTGTCCCGTATCTGCTGCATGCAAAGCAAGATTAACAGTTTCTTTATCTCTCATTTCTCCAACAAGTATGATATCTGGATCTTCACGAAGAGCAGCTCTTAATGCTGTACCAAAACTAAGTGTATCTTGTCCAACTGAGCGTTGATTAATTATGCAACCTCTATCCTTATGTACAAATTCAATCGGATCTTCAATCGTAATTATATGCTTTTTCTTTGTTAAGTTTATTTCATTAATTAGAGATGCCAAAGTAGTTGACTTACCGCTACCAGTGACACCTGTAACAAGAACTAAACCCCTCTCTTTTTTAGTGAAATCTTTTATCACATCAGGAAGGTGTAACTCAGCTAATGCAGGAATTTTTACGGGTATAACACGAAAAACTGCTGAAATACCATCCATCTGAAAAAATATATTTACACGAAAACGGTTGTTTTCATTAAAAGGATATACTAAATCCAGTTCTTTAAGCTCAACAAGCTCTGCAAATCTTCCTTTTAACAACTCTTTTGCAAAAGTCAATGCATCCTCTTTTGACAGTATCTCTCCGCCTAACGTGACAATATCTCCTTGAATTCTAGCTCTAATAACAGCATTAGATTTTACATGAAGGTCACTTCCTCCAACTTCAATCATTCGTTTAAGATATCCACGAACTTTCCTTAACTGCTCAAACGTTAACTTACTTATATCTACCTCATTACTCATAAAGCCTCCAATATATCTTTAAATGCATCTTTGAATGCGAGTAAACCATCTTCTATCTGTTTATCTAGCACCTCATCAAAATTAATACCTATTGCTACTATTTTTGAAAAATGATTTTTAATCAATTCTGAGTCAATTGGTAAAGCTGGTATTGATGTTTTATGTGCATTAAAAGAGTGTATAGTCTCTACTGGTGCTGTATTCACACTGTTATATGCAAGCAGTTGTTCTATGTAGTAGTAAGCAGGTAAAGAATCATCTTTCACTCCAGTACTTGCGAAGAGGGCACGACATCCGTCTACATTCAGCTCTTGGATAGTTGCATAAATCTCTGCACTGTTATATATACCACTTAAAGCTACTTCTATACCATTTTCTAGAAGCTTTGCATCGAGTGCTCTATCTACACGACTCACAAAAATGCTAATAACACTTGCAACACTCTTTCCAAATAAAGCTATGCCTTCTTTAAAAGCCTTTGCACAATTTATTGCTTGAGATTTTTTAAAAATAAGTGTCGCGTTTACAGGAATTCCTTCTGAGGTAAGTGCTTTCATTGCCCTATATCCAGCCTCCGTAGCTGGAACTTTTATCATAACATTAGGTCTATTTATACTTTGAAAAAGTCTTTTCCCTTCCGCTATTGTTGCCTCTGAGCTATCGCATAGTGAAGGGTCTACCTCAATGCTCACATATCCATCATCGCCTTCATCAAATAGAGGTCTTAAGATATCAGCTGCTTTTGTAATGTCATATATGGCAACCGACTCATATTTTTCTTTAGCAGAAAGACCCTGTAAAGATTCAAGTTGTTTTTTATAGGCACTAGAGGTTAAAATAGCATTTTTAAAAATAGCTGGGTTTGAAGTAGCACCATTAATAATTTTTTTATCTATCAACTCTTTAAATTCATTATCAAGATAATCTCTCTCAATGAAATCTGCCCATAAAGAGAACTTTAAATCTTCTATATACATCAGCTATCCTAGATTAATTTTCTCTATTATAACGAAGTATATATAAAATTACTATGGAAGATATATTTTATCTTGTAACTCTTCATACTCGAGGTTCACATCACTATCAAGAGTTATTCCTCCACCACTTTTATAGACAAATCCATCATCTCTTTTTTCTATAAAACGTATCATTACCCCGCTATCTAACTTCTCTCCATCATACACACCAAAGACACCAGAAAAAAATCCTCTCTCGTACCCTTCTATATTTTCTATAATTTTTAAGGTACTGCGTTTTGGTGTGCCACTGATACTTCCAGCTGGAAGTAAGTCTTCTAATATATAACCAATCTTTGTATGCCAGTCATTCTCAAGTTTTCCACTTATGTGTGAACTTACCTGTAGTAGTCTCTTCTCTCCAGCTTCTATGCACTCTATGTAACGAAATTTCTCTACTCTTACATCGCTAGAGACTATTGAGAGGTCATTTCTAAGTAAATCTACAACCATTATATGCTCAGCTAATTCTTTCTCGTTCGCTAAAATTTTTTCACTTGCATTCTCAATAGCCGCGTTTATAGTCCCTTTCATTGGGAATGTATTTATTTGATTATTTTGAATCTGGATAAACTTCTCTGGAGAAAAACAAACAAACTCATCCTTATACCGTAACTTATAATGTGCATTCGCATAACGATATATTTCTTTTAGATTGAGCTTTGTTTGAACCTTCGTCTCTTGGGTGAGGTTTAAAATATAAGTCTCTCCAGATTTTATCTTCTCTATAACATCTGTAAACTTTTTTTTATAATTATTTATATCAAGGGGATTTATTTCAAACTTTTTATCATGTTGCTTATATCTATAATTCTGGTCTATACAAAACTCTATATCATTATCTTCTAACTCATCTAATAAAAAGACTTCTATTCTTTGTGCTTTAAAATCACTCACAAAAAGAAAAGGTTTTTTCTGGGCCCCCAGAGTATTTAAATCAGAAAAGTTCATACAATCTAGCTAGTGGCTATAAGCTTTTTAAGAATGGCCATTCTTATATTCACTCCATTTGTGACTTGTTCTAAAACCTTACAGCGTTTATCTTCTAAAAGTGCATCTGAAATATCAATATTTCTATGTACTGGACCTGGGTGTAGTAAAATAATATTTCTATCCCCAATAAGTTCCTCTGTAATACAAAAATCACTTGCATAATCTTTGAGTGAAGCATAGCTTTGTGATGAGTGGCGTTCAGTCTGAGTTCGAAGACTCATAATAGCATCCACCTCATCAATAATCTCTTCTAAAAAGTGAGTTGTTCTCAGGTCTGTTTTTGGTAAGAAGTGAGGTGGAGCGACAAGAATGACTTCCATACCAAAACGTGACAATAATTCTATATTTGAGTTTGCTACACGAGAGTTTTTAATGTCACCAACGATGGCAATTTTCTTTCCCTCAAGGTTTTTAAAATGCTCTTTAAGTGTATAAAGATCCAGAAGTGCTTGAGATGGATGAGCATGTGCACCATCTCCTGCATTTACTATACTTGCCTTTGTATAATTTGAAAGGATTTTAGGGACCCCAGAATTTTGATGACGTACTATGATGGCATGCGGACCCATCGCATCAAGATTCATTGCAGTATCTACAAGTGTCTCACCTTTTTTAGTTGAACTTTTTGTTACATCAAGATGTACTATCTCTGCACCCAAACGTTTCGCCGCTATCTCAAAAGACGATTTCGTACGTGTTGAGTTCTCAAAAAACAGAGTGATTATTATCTTATCTTGAAGGATTCTCTCAAAACGACCATCACTAAAAGTTTTAGCATCTACTAAAATTTCTTCTATCTCTTCTTTTGTAAAATCATCAGTACGAATTAAGTGTGCCATTTTTATCCTAATAGATTTAATTTATAGATTATACAAGACATCACAAATAGTGTCAATGTCAGAAGCAGTTTTATATACTTTTTGTTTTGTTTTTATATAGTATGGTTCACTTATAGTTGCAAACCCTTCATCTTCTTTTTTACAATTAAATGCAGTTATATACTTTACAGTATTCGTTTCTAAAGCATTTTGACTCAACCTTGTATCATTGATACAGCCAAGAGAACAATGAGTCACTAAAAGTGTCGCTGCATTTAGCTCTTTAATAAGGTCAATTAACATATATTCTTCATCTAAAGGTACATATAAACCACCTGCTCCTTCAATAATTAAAACATCACATAATTTTTCAAGATCTTCTATTGCTGTTATTATTTTATTTATATTAAGTTTTTTCGCGTTTGAAGCTACAAATGGGGCGGCAGGGAGAGAGTAAGAGATAGGAACAATATCTTGTACATTAAGGTTTTTAAATGCAGGATTCAACTTTTTAACTAAAGATAATAGCATGTCTCCATCAGGATAAACATTATCAATGACACCTGTTTCAATAGGCTTAATAACCCCAACTTTTAGACCACGAGAAGCATACTCTTTTAAAAGAAGTTTAGTAGTGTATGTTTTGCCGATATCAGTATTTGTAGCAGTTACAAAAATTCGTTTTGCCAAAGTGTCTCTTTTTTTAGAAAGTATAACGAAAGTAGTTTAAAATATATGATTATATAAAGTATGGTAAAAACTGTGGATTTTTGCTTAGTGTGCTTAAGATTTTGGAGTTTGAGTAAAGGAGGCTACAATCGTAGCTGACTGCACTCATCTTCAAAAGATTGAGTGCAATAAGTAAAAATACTAGTTTTTAGAAGTGTCTACTATTTTGCCGGCAGATATCCAAGGCATCATTTCACGAAGCTTGTTACCAGTTTGAGTGATAAGTTTAACTTTGTCATTTGTACGCTCAGCATTCATACGAGGATAACCTGCTTGACCTTCAAGGATGAAGTCTTTTGCAAATCTACCATCTTGAATTTCTGTTAAGATTTCTTTCATTGCAGCTTTAGACTCAGCATTGATAACACGCTTACCAGAAACATAGTCACCATACTCAGCAGTGTTAGAGATAGAATATCTCATATCAGCAATACCACCCTCAAACATTAAGTCAACGATTAGTTTAAGTTCGTGAAGACACTCAAAGTATGCAAGTTCAGGAGCATAACCAGCTTCAGTTAATGTTTCAAAACCAGCTTGCACTAGTGCAGTTGCACCACCACATAAAACAGCTTGCTCTCCGAAAAGGTCAGTTTCTGTTTCATCTTTGAAAGTAGTTTCGATGATAGCAGTACGACCACCACCAATTGCAGATGCATAAGAAAGAGCTAACTCTTTAGTGTTACCTGAAGGATTTTGACCAACAGCGATAAGGTCAGGAATACCACCACCACGAACAAACTCAGAGCGAACAGTATGTCCTGGAGCTTTTGGAGCAATCATAGTAACATTGATGTTAGCAGCAGGGTTAACACGACCGTAGTGAATGTTGAAACCATGGCCAAATGCGATAGTAGCACCATCTTTAAGGTTTGGAGCAATCTCTGCTTCATAAATCTCTTTTTGATTTTCATCTGGTAAAAGAATCATTACAACATCAGATTTTGCAGTAGCTTCAGCGATAGTAAGCACTTCAAAGTTTTTAGCTTCAGCTTTAGCCCATGAAGAACCACCCTTACGAAGACCAACAACAACAGTAACGCCACTATCTCTTAAGTTTTCTGCGTGTGCATGTCCTTGAGAACCAAAACCGATCATTGCAACTGTCTTGCTTTTGATAAGGTCTAAATTTGTGTCTTTGTCATAATATACATTTAATGCCATTGTATTTCCTTGAGTATGTTAAGAGTTTTTATCTTAAAAATTTTGTGGCATTATATCTAAGTTATTTTGAATCTTTTATTAGAGTAAGCTAATATTTAATTATCACTTAACTCGTTTAATATCTAGTATGTATAATAGTGAAAAATAATTTAAGACTCATAAGGTAAATTTTGTCCATACATAAACAAAAAATTTCTATAGAACATAAATACAGAGGAAATGTAGAACTTCCTGATAATCCTGAAGCAAAGGATGTTTTTTTTCGTACTAAACAAGCATACGCTAATCATGAGAAGATGAGCATAAATATTCTTTTTTCTAATTCAAAACTAGCAAAACTTAAACGCTATCAAAAAGGCTCATCTGAAAGTGAACTTGCAAACTTAGATCTTTATATAGAAATGGGAGAAGCACTTAGCTTTAATACTGATGATGCAAAAAAACTCAAGAACACTATTCAGTTTACGAATGATAGTGCACACACTAGTTTTAACATTACTAAACGTTTAAAACTTATAAATAAACAGCATAAAACAAAAACAGATAAAAATTATCTTTTTTGGGACATTGAAAACTTTTCTAGTATTAGTTCTATTTTTAATGACATTATAGATAAATACGACATTGATGATAGTCATATTTTTCTTGCAGCAAATCCAGACTCTCTTTATCTTAAACGCTCAGAATGGGAAGCGAATCTTTATGACTATGGGAAAACACTCCACTCGTTTAACTTTATTAAGTGTGACCATGGAAAAAATGTAGCGGATGATGTTTTACTTGATGAATTTATAAATGCAAAATTAACTAATGCGAATGTTTTTATACTTACATTTGATAGAGAGCTAAAAGAACGATTTAACGAAATTACACATAAGAGTAATAACCTTTATATAATGGGCAAATAAAATCTCAAGGCAAGAATTCTTCAAGATCTCTTCCACTCGACCTCATAAGTAGGAAGCTGATTATGTGCATCACACAGATATGCATAAGGGTCTAAAGAATTAGCTCGCATGTTCTTTTTTCTGTAAATACTCTGGCAATTTGCTCTACCTTCTAGAGGGTCATTAATAGATATAACTGTTATATTTTTCTCTATTTCTACAAAGTCTAAAATCTTGATTAATTTTTCTTTTTTAGAGCTAAATACTCCTAAAGATGCTTTCAGTTCTGGAAATAATGAGCTTTCAAGACTTATGACTTTAAGCCACATTTTTGATAGTGTTGATATAATTTCAGACATAAGTCGAATCCCTTTTCTGTTAAATTTTTGTCGTAAAAAATTACGGGAGCCATTGAGGGTATAACCTGTCTGAAATCAGATTTCAACTTTTTCAACTTCAACAACAATTAAACTATCAGCTTTTGTAGGAATCTGCAAGTAGCTCAGAGGTGTATAAGAATGCAAAATATGAAAAAAGCTTTTACAATGATTGAACTTGTTTTTGTTATTGTTGTCATTGGTATTTTAGCCGCTGTTATTATTCCAAACACTAGGACTAATCCTGTTGAAGAAGCAGCGATTAGCTTACTTTCCCAAGTGAGATATACACAGCACCTTGCAATGGTTGATGATAAGTATGGTGCTCCTAATTGGTTTAGAAATAGATGGCAGATAACTTTCAATGGAAATACATATTCTATAGAACATAATAATAATACTGCATTTGCACAAGACCCACAAACAAAGCAAAACATCCAGGGCATTGTACTAAATGGTTTAAGTAATATAGTACTAGATGGCGATTGTCTAAATGAAACTATTATTAGTTTTGACCATCTTGGACGACCATTGAGAGGCAATTTGGCAGGAACAGCAACTTCTTATGTTGCTGGTCAAATAGTAGATGCTAACTGTACGATTATATTAACCAATGGTACAGAGACAGCATTTATTGATATAGTTCCTGAAACTGGTTATTCAAGAATTAGATAATTATTAATTTTGATATTTCCGTTACTTCTGACACAGATGGTGAGAAGCACTTTTCTTTGATATCTAAGTACTCTTTATTTGAAAAATATAGAATAAACAAACGATTTATTTTTTTACTTCAATAAAGGAAGTATGTGTTCTCTGTATTGACTATAGAGTATTTTATCAGACACATAGAGTCCAACAAGTCTTTCAATTCTCATATAAATTTATAACTTAGTCATTAGGAATAGCATTAAATTCTTCTTCTTTAGTTTTAAACCATTTGAGCATTTCCTCTGGTTTTTGCATAAGCTCTTTTGCCTCGTTCATTACTTTAAGGTGGGCTGCATCTTCTTGTAGAAACATTTCCATACCATGTCTCTTACTCAATCCTACCATATCATTAAATGTTTCAGCTTGAAATGTTTTATCACAAGCACCGCCTAGTTGTTTACAAGTCATTGTTTTCATAAGTTTCCTTCTTTTTCATCATTGTTTTTTATTTTCATATACTATCTAATCATATATTAACACTAATACATAATCAAAATAATCTTTAGAATCTAAGATATTAGCAAGATTCGAATTGTTAAAACTCTTTATTTAAAAATTATGACGAGCAGCTGATATGAGATATACCGGCAACCTCAAAGAATTCAGTCGGCTTGAGTCTATAGTATTTTTCTTCAATGTCTTTGGACTGCTCAGAATATGGCTCATTCATCACTTCCTGCATCTCTCTAATTAGAGAATAGTTTCCTTCTGTGGCTTGCTGGTATGCAGGTACTAGGAGCCATTCTCGTAAACTATATTTTGGATTGACCAGTTTCATTTGAGCAGAGAGCTCTTCGTGAGATTTAGATGAAGTAGCGATGAGTGAGTTCAATTTTTCTAGCCACTCTGACCATCTCTTGTGAATCTCTCCATCCTGAGTCAAGTTCTTGTAAAAGCTTTTTTTGAATGAATCAATGCTTTTAGGTATCTGTGAGAGCTCACGAAAGAAGATAGTATAATCGACAGAAGTTTGAACCATCAGTATTTGGAGTTCGTTGAACAATACTGTATCAAAAGTCTCAAGTCCAAGCTTGCTAGCCCACATCATTTCCATTTGTTCTTTCATTACTTTGGAAAAGCTACTTTCAATCTTGCTCAGCTGAAGTTGAGAGTTCTCATCTGATTTCAACAATGGCTGTAACGCCATGCAAAATACATGAAAGTTTCGCTGGGCTGCTTGGGGTTGATTTAGGAAAGAGAAGTGCTTTCCCCCTCCCGTCCACGGCTGATAACTTGGGTCAAACACATCACAAAATCCAAATGGACCGTAGTCGATGGTAAAACCTCCTGCCGCACAGTTATCGCTGTTAAAGTTTCCTTGGCAGTAGCCAACACGAATCCAATTTGCCACAAGGGATGTGAGTCGACTACGGAACTCTTGTGCAAGTAACACAACTTTCTCAACAGTAGTTAAATTTTCATCAATTACATTACTGTACTCGCGGTCAATCAAGTGTAATACAATCTTCTCTAGCTCTTCCATCGCTTTAGGATGCTCATTTTTTCGAGCACGTCGAGCAAAAAGTTCGATTTGACCAACCCGTATAAATGAGGGTGCTACTCGTGTTGAAATAGCCACGGCTTCTTCTATCATTACCTCAGGATCCTTTGAATATGATCCTTCCTTATACCATGGTCGCTTGACAGTCTCAGTTTTTGAAGTGAACAAACTCAAAGATCTTGATGTTGGCACTCCAAGAGCATGCATATGCTCCTGTGCGAGAAACTCGCGGATACTTGAACGCAAGACTGCCCGTCCATCAGCACCACGGCAGTATGGTGTTCGACCACCACCTTTGAGCTGCATTTCTAATCGACGACCATTAATTATGCCCTCAAAGATGGAAATTGCACGACCATCACCGTACCCATTACCCGTTCCAAAGGGGCACTGCTGATAATACTCAGTACCGTAGATGGAAAGAGCATATCCACATGCCCAACCAAACTTGCGAATTGGCTCTGGTACATTCGAAAGATTCCCCGAGAACATGCTTATAAAGTCATCTGATTGTGCCAGACTATCTGAAAATCCCAATTCGCGAAATAAGCTAGTACTATGTACAATATACTGTGGCTTTTTAATTGGAGTTGGATTCACTGGAACATAATGCCCGGAAAAAACTTGTCTCGGAGAGTGATCGATACCGTTTGCTGTAGCCTCGGGATCACAGTCTAGAGTGTCCATTAGCGAGTAGTTTGTCAATTCTGCTAAATCGTTTAGTGTTTCTACTATCTGAGAGGTTTGTTTTACCTTCATGTATCTTCCTTTTTTAGGTGTAATCGTCAGCTATTAGGGATCGAATTGTTGAAGATTAAGAGCAACCACAACCAGTACCACAACTTTCATCATTAGACTTATCAGTAGATTCCAGCGTCCAATCATCAGTAGAGTCACAACCAACATCACAACTAACACCCGTACTACAACCAGAGACAGCAGTAGCATTTTGTGCTACTCTTATTACAAAAGTATTATCTTCAGCGATTTGTGAATGAAAAGTATGTTTACTACAGAATTCTTCATTCATAAATTCAGCGACAATATTTGCATATTGATATGCTTCTTGCTGCGTTTGAAATTTATTGTTGTTTGTATATTCACTTTTTTTAAAACATCCACATTCTTGTTCCATCTGCACTGTATACATAAAATATTTCCTTTTGATTATTATATTATGGAAGTATAGTTATTATAAACGAAATAAACATACTTTTTAAAAAGTAATTGTTGTTTATAAAAATTTCTTTACTTTAGAGTTATGAGATATGTATAGTGAATATACTGAGGGGAAGTTCTTTTGCTATTATGAGAGCATAAATATTCATGAATGATTAAAACTATATAAATAGGCAGATTAAACTGCCTATAAACTAGCATCTGAATGGTCTTTCTAAAAACTTATTCTACAACACTATCAACATCGCCGGCTTCTCTATCTTCCATTGATATTTCAGGACGTGATGGCTGGTTATTATCAGCACCATCACCTAGCTTGTATACACTACTTGCTTCATAATGTGCTCTATTGGCATCATCAAACGGAAGATCCCAGACGATACAGCCATCTGTCGGGCATGCTGCCTGACATGCAGGAGTTTCATGATCACCTATACACTCAGTACAGGTTGCAGGATCTACATAATATGTATCTTCACCTGTTGGATTATCATCATCATCAACTATTGAGCTTGTTGGACACTCGTCCAAACAAGCATCACACGAAATACACAAATCTGTAATACGAACTGACATTTTATTTCCTTTGAATTAAATTCTATTGGTATATTATCCTCATCAATTTAAAGTTTCATTAAATATTTTTACTAGTTTAGATTTCAATTCATTATTTGCTTTATCTATGATGTTTTGTCAGCAGTCCCCAAAGTATTTTATACAAATCTTTTCTTGATTAAACAACTTTTATAAATTAGATTAGATATAATAGAAAATATTCAAAGAGGATGGTTTGTAATCAAGAGTTTAAAAATTAGAAATTTATTGTATAAATATGCTAGTACAGCCCAACCTATATTTAGTGAAGTAACTTTGGATATTGAAGAGGGTTGGAGTGCTATAACCGGTGTCAATGGCTCAGGCAAAAGTGCACTTTTAAAGTTAATATCAAAAGAGTTAAAAAGTGAAAAAGGGATGATCATAGGTAATGATCTTGTCGTATATTGTGCACAGAGTACTGAAGTAGCGCCTACTGAACTTGAAGAGTTTATGTGTACTTATACTAAAGAAGCCTTTCAAATCAGAGACCTTCTAAGGGTTGAAGATAGTTGGTTAGGGGTATGGAATATATTAAGTCATGGTGAGCGAAAACGCTTACAACTAGCTGTTGCCCTTTCTATGCCAAGCGATGTATTAATGGTAGATGAACCGACCAACCATCTTGACCAAGAATCACAAGCAATTGTGATAGATGCCCTTAAAAGCTATAAGGGCATCGGTATTTTAGTAAGTCATGATAGAGTCCTACTCAATGCACTTTCACAGCAGACTATAATGATTAAATCTGGTGAAGTCTTAAAGCATAGAACAACATTTTCTTTAGCACAAGATGCATATGCACAGACTCTTTCCCATCAAAGAAAGACACTTGGAGAACAAGAACATGAATTTAAAAAACTAGGTAAAGCTATTCAAGCACAAAGGGAACAAGTTTCTCTTGCTAAAAAAAGATTCTCTAAAAAAAATGTCGGAAGATTTGATAGTGCTGAAAAAGAGAAGATAAACGGGGCTATATTAACAGGTAAAGATAAAAAGAATGGAAAGAACCTTCAGAACACAGTAACTAAACAGCGCCAACTCGGTGAAAAAATGGGAACCATTAAAAAAGAGTATGTAACAGGAATTAGCTTCGAGGGGAAAATTTCTAAACACAACTTCCGTGTAGCAGTTGAGAAATCCTGTATTCTTCTCTTTGAGACAACTGAACTTTGTTTTCCAAGGTTATCTATTAATGTCGGGGAAAAAGTCGGTATTAGTGGTGAGAATGGTGTAGGTAAGAGTAGTTTTATTCGCTATTTTATAAATAAGGTAGATTTTGCCCATGAGTACCTTTACATTCCTCAAGAAATCACTGAGGAAGAAGCAAAACAACTTTTTAAGAATGTAGACGAGATGAGCAGTGAAGACAAAGGTGAACTTTTCACCCTTATACAATGTTTAGGATCCGATGCTAAAGCCCTACTCTACAGTACTGTTCCAAGTCCAGGAGAAATTAGAAAGCTCTTAATTGCACAAGGACTTTTAAAACACCCTTCTCTCATTATTTTGGATGAACCAACGAACCATATGGATTTAGACTCAATTGAGTCTTTGGAGAGTGCCTTACAAGAGTATACTGGGGCATTAGTATTCATCACACACGATCAAACTTTTTTACAAAACCTAAGTACAAAATCTTGGGTATTTCAAAAGAATAAAGAGAAACCTTATACAGTCAATGAAATATTATAATAGTAAAACTTTGCATCATGCAATATTTCAGTCATCTATCTTTTATTTATGAAACAATACACCTAAAGGGGTATAATCATGAATCATATAAACAGTAAATACATTAAACTCAAAATTCTATGGCACTTCCTAAAAAAGAAAATGCTTCGAACTTAAGGAACATCATGGCTACCAAATCAACAATCAATAAAACTAATTTAAATATAGCCAATATGGATACGAACTACTATGCTGAGCATAGTTTAATCCTAGCACAACATCCATCTGAAAATGACTTGCGTTTAATGGTAAGAATTCTCGCATTTATTTTTAATGCAAATGAAGATTTAATCTTTTGTAAGGGAATAGCTCAAGATGATGAACCAGATCTTTGGCAAAAGAATCTCAGTGGAGATATTGAACTTTGGGTTGATTTAGGACAACCTGATGAAAAAAGAATTAAAAAAGCTTGTGGTCGTTCAGATAAGGTAATTATCTACACATATCAAGAAGGCATGGCAAATTCTTGGTTTACTCAGAATAAAAAGCTACTTAATAGACTTAAAAATTTAAGTATCGTATATTTAAAAATTGATGGTGATATTGAAGAACTCTGTGAACGTTCCATGTCACTACAGGCAAACATTAGTGATAATGAACTTAATTTGATTGCTGGTGAAAACAGTATTTTTATAGCAGAAGATATTTGGAAATAAAATAATGACTATGTCTTATTAGTCAACAAGTACTATTCCCATTGATTCAAGTAAAAACAATGCTTCATACCTACTAAATATAGCACCCTTTAAATGATTGGTTTTTATATTGATTTGGGTGTTTGTAGCATCAGTAAAATTTGCATACTCTAGTTTAGTACTCTCAAACCATGCACCTTTAAAATCACTAGTACTAAAGTCAGCTCCACTAAATGAACCTGACCTAAAATCAACATATTTAGCACTACACTTTTTCATCACTACCCTATCTATTGTTAGAGCAAAAAAATTATTGTCATTTACAATACATTCTCTAAATTCAATTGGTGTACTGCTGAGTAAACTTTTCCAGTCACACATTGTCCAGTCTATACCAATCATTTTACATGATATAAAGTGACTACCACTTACAATGCTATTTGTAAGTTTCATAAGGCTTAGATTACAGTTTAGAAAACGACAATCAATAAACCTACATGAATGAAAAAAAGTTTCACTAAAGTCACATGATATAAATGTACACTCTTCAAACTCCGCTTTTTTTATCTTTATTCCCCGAAGGTCAATTCTTTCAAATTCTTCAGCAAAACAATCAAGGTTATCTACAATTAGTTCTTTATTTTTACTCATATAATTCTCATAATAAATTTTTGTATAACTATATCTAGATTTTTATAAATAAGGAAACAAAAATTCACTTTGAGTTATGCATACTCTAGTTATAATTCTGTAAAATACTTAAAAAAATGGAAATATTATGGATGGAACTAAACGAGTAAATATAAAACATGGAATAAGTGTCGCAATAGTTTTAAAACAAGATCAAGACACAGGAAAATTAACTGATGGGATAGTAAGAGATTTACTTACAAAATCTCCATCTCATCCACACGGAATAAAAGTCCGTTTAATGAGTGGAGAGGTTGGACGAGTCAAAGAGATCTATTAAGTTTTCTATTTCTGAGAAGATTTAACAGCATTAAAAAGATCGTTAAACCCACTCTCACTAGAGTTTTCAACATCTTTAATTCTTGCAAGAGCTTCTGTATATTTAGCATCATTATTTAAACTAATTGCTTCAGTTAATCCTTTATGAATATTTGAATGATGGTTTCCAATACTACCTAAAGTACTATTACCTTTTAAAAATGTGCTCTTAGCTTCTGTAAACCATTTAGAAAATCTACAGCTATTTTCATTTTCTATTTCAGTTGTAGTTTGAAATATAAGTGCTTTGTATGCATGAATTTTCAGTCCAATATGGTCTATTTTCCCACTATTTACTTGAAGTTCGTCAGTTACATACTGCGTTTTAGACTTTATTCTTCCAGAGTTTTCTACAACACTCTCAATGCTTTCATTAAAGACATTTAATATATCATTTACCTTAGATGCTTCTTCATGAAAAGTATTGCTAATATCTATCATAGAACTTGAGTTTTGCTTGAGCGAATTGATATTGATTTCAACTTCACTTGTTGCTTTTTGTGTTCTCTCCGCTAGCTTACGGACCTCATCTGCAACAACAGCAAAACCACGTCCATGTTCACCTGCACGAGCTGCTTCAATCGCTGCGTTTAGTGCTAGTAGATTTGTTTGGTCTGATATATCTTTAATCAGGTTAATAATATCAGCAATAGACATAACACTCTCACTTAAAGAGTTAGAATCATCGCCCAAAGTATTTGTGTACTCTTGAATTTTATCTACACTTCTAGCTATCTCAGAAGTCTCTTTTTCAACATCTATCATCTTTTCTGTTGTTTGAGTATTTAACTCATTAATATCTATTAACATTGCAATTGGACTATCAACAGTTTTTTTTAAAAAATCATTTCCATTTTGGTAACTATCCAGAAGAGTATTCACAAACTCTGTTTGTTTAGTATCTACAAGTTTAATAGGCTTTCTAGCATTTTCAAGTTCGCGTTTTAAATCTTCTATATCTGATATATAGTTGCTAACCTCAACTCTATGTTTATCATTTAGTTCATCAATTACTTTCTTGTTTCCAAACATTATATATCCCCTGTTCCATTAATTATCATCATTGTATCATAAAGACTCTTTCTCTTACTTTAACGAAATTTACATAATTTTTTTCTAAAAGCTTTTAATTTCAACTTAGATTTATATTTCATTCAATATAATTGTTGTTATATCTAAAAATATAAAAGGATTTATTATGGGTACTATGTTATTAGTGATGGCCGCAGGGCTTACATTTGGTCTGATCGTTTTCTTTATTTGTGAGGAAAAATCTTTAAAAGATGCTGACTTTTCCGACATGAAAGGTCTATTTACGCAAGAGCTTCAAGCTTCCGCATGCATTGGCCAGTTCCAGACAGTACGCTACTTACTTGTCTATCTTGTATTACTTCTTATTTTCAATTTAGTAATTGCTAACCTAGTGTTTTTGCCTAACGAGTTTGCTATCCAAGAAATACTCGCATATACCTTTATACCATCTCTAGTTGGTTCTTGGATTATTTTACTTGTAAAATGGACATATCAGCCTGTTATAAAACTTGCTTCTTCATTTATGTATGGTGCCGGATTTATAGGGGCTTCTAGTATTGCCTTTGGAATTACATACTTTATACGCTAGCCCTCTTAAATGGTATTAATATTGCTATAATTATAAAAAAATTTAGCAAGGTGATATATGGCTGATATAGATGAAGAGATAATCATAATTGAAGATAGTGATGCTTTACCAGATCAACTATCTTCTGATTATGAAACATCGCAAAAAAAACCCTCTAAAAAAAATAACTTTTTACTCTCTTTTGGACTTTTATTAGTTCTTATAATTATCATAACAGTTTTAGCTCTCAATACTTCAAGTAAAACTGAAGTAATGATGGACATAAACTTTTTAAATGAAAAACTCAAGCAAAGAACAACTCCCACTATTGAACCAAGTAAACTTGAAAATATGATTGCTAAAGCAAACTACCTTTACACAAATGGCTCAAAAGATAAAGCCCTTTTTATGTATGAAAATATTGCACAATATAGTCAAGCAATTTCAGAGTACAACTTAGGTGTAGCCCAATTAAAAAATAAACAATATAAAATGGCAGTTAAAACATTCTCAAAAGCAATAAAGAATGATGAGAAGCGTTGTGTTAGTGCAATAAATGCTGCAGTATGTTCTTTACACTTAAATGATAAAGAAAGCTTTCATTATTATATTGACTTGGCCTATGCTTATCTTCCACATGAGATCAACTCACCTTTATATTCTTACTACTATACTCTCATAAACTACTACAATCAAGATTATTTTAATGCTTTAAACTCACTAAAAAACACAACATCTAATGAATACCCAGTAGTACAACAAAATATTGGTGCTACTATTAATGCCCTATTTAACAATGATTATGCAGCGATTGAGATTATGGACAAGAACCATGACCGAGTTGAGAACTTCAGCCTAGGACTTTTATATGCAAGGGTTGGTGATCTACACTTAGCTTTAGAGTATTTAGAAAAAGCAGTTACATATAATACTCAGCCAATAAAAGCGCAACTTGCCATAGGCCTTATTAATCTCAAACTAGGAAACTTAAAGACAGCATCCAAACAAATTCAAAATATAACAGATACATACCCAGATGAAGTATACCTTCACTACCCCATCAATGTGAAACTCAAAGAATCTCTTTTTGATGCAGCAAAAGCACAAAAGCTCTATAGAGATAAGCATTCAAATTCTAAGAATACAACATATAACAAAATATTCTCTTTTTCTCCCTATAAGGTCTTTAATGCAAATCAAACAATTAGTTATATACGAAAAGGAAATGCAAATATCTATATAGATAATATCCAGAATGCTCAGGAGTATCTTAAAACAAGTTCTTCTGCATCTAATGTAAATCTAGGTATTACAAGAGCTATAAAAAAAGCTCTTGCTCTTAAAATTAGGGAAGCAAATCAAGACCTTATCGCTCTCATTAAATTGCAACCAAAGCACTCAATTTTACATTATAATTTGGCACTTACTTATGCTCAACTTGGAAATAATAAAAAAGCAAATGAACACTTTTTAAGATCGTACCATTTAGATGCTAAAAATTACCTAGCCGGTATTTATGCTGTAATGACAAGTCAACTGATTAACAAAGATTCTAAAAAACTAACATCAATTCTAAATGACTCTCTATCTGATGAAATTGACAGCGAAGAAAAGAGTCTCTATACAGCCCTCTTAAATATTACACAAAATAACTATATCTCTTCTGTGGATTGGTTAGATAATAGTTACAGACAAAAACCTTTGTACTTAGTTATTAGTAGTCTTATTTCCTTAAATCTTAAAAGGTATTCTAGTGCGAAAAAATCAACAGAGCAACTTACCCTTTTACTTCCTGATGACATATTACCTCACCTAATGTATATAGATGCACACTTCTCAAATTTAACACCTAAAAAATATGCAAGAACAGTATTAGCTTATTTAAAGAAACAGAAATTTCACTTTAATGATTTGTATTATGGGCCAACTATTACACGTTTTTTATATATTCAACAAAATTTAATTATTGGAAAATTATATTATTTAAGAAAACAATTAAAGTCTGTACTAGAGTCAACAAGTCAGCCTACATATGAGATTGAGAGTGCATTAGCATTAACTTCACTATTTGATCAACAGTTTGAAGAGTCTTACTCTATTTATAATAATTTAATAGATGAGTTGAAAACTCAAGACTCTGACACACTGTTTTTAGGAGCAGTTGCTTCTACTGCGGCTGGGCACCATGAGAATGCAATTGCACTTTTAGAACTGTCTAAACTAAAGAATGGTAACTTTTATGAGAGTAGATATGCTTTAGCACTTTTATATATGGAAATTAAAAATAATGAAGGTGCAAGTATTCAGCTAGCAAAGATTAAAAAAGATGGATTTATATCAGATTATTTTGACTTTGATATTAATACAAAAGAGTTACTCTTTAATAGATTAAGAGAAATAACCAAGTAGACTTTCAGAAGCTTTTAAATCACTTCCTACACTTACATTTAATCTAAAGTTATTTGGGATATATAGTGTTGTCATTGTGTTATTTACAAATCCATACCTAGTTGTTTGGTACACTTCTTGAGATGCTTTTATATCAATAAATAGAGGGATAAAACTCTCTTTTAATCTATGGATAACCTTAACTCTATCAGCATTATTATTTACAAATGTTAGATAAATAGCCTCATTCAAATCTGAGTGAAGTGTACTTTTTGTTGCTACTTTTGTACCTTTTGTGTAATGTAATGATTCTACTTTTGCACTCATAGGTACTCTTAAAATTCCTACATCAAAGATTGTACTATCAATTTTAAGCCTATATGCAAACTCTGAGTTATCTATTTCTTCAATAGAAAGTACAACGCCATCAACTGGGGAGACAAGAGAAGATGACTCAAATACTGGAAATAAACGCTCAGGATTTCTAAATATAAAAATAAATATTCCTGTTAATAATAAAGAAATAAATGCTAGTGTATGTAAAGAAAAAATAGATAATACAATACTTATACTAATAGATATACTTATATATTTCCAACCATCTTTGTATAATATAAAAAGATTATTATTGGCCATTACTTCTCTTTTGTATCACTCATTGAAGCATCAACTTTTAATTCTTCACTTATTTCATCAATAGTTTCAACTAGTTTACTTTCCATATTATTTTCTTTTTCAAAGTCTAAAATAATGTCTCGTACATCATCGCCTGAAATATTCTCTTTTTTGTACAATAGTGCAACTATACCTTCTATTGCATCTCTATACTCTTCTAATCTATCAAGAACGGCCTTGTATCTATCATCTAATGAATTTTTAATAAATGTATCCATATCTTCAGCCATTTTTTCACTATATTCACGAGAAGCTTGTTGCCCTCCTCCTAAAAATGACTGTCTACTCTTTTCTAAAACCATTAGCCCAGCAATATCACTCATACCATATGTTTGAACCATTGACTTTATAATATCTGTTGCACGTTCGAGATCATTTCCTGCACCAGTCGATATTTCTCCTATAAAGACTTCTTCTGCTGCTCGTCCACCTAGTAATACATCTACTTCCGCCCATAATTCATGGCGTTGCATCATAAATCTATTTTCTTCTGGCTTGTTTAATGTATAACCAAGTGCTGCAAGTCCACGTGGAACTATAGATACTTTAGATACTCTTTTGGCGCCAACAGTAGTCTCAGCAAGAAGAGCATGCCCACTCTCATGATATGCTACTATCATTTTCTCTTTAACATTTATACGACGAGATTTTTTTGCAAGTCCTGCTATAGCACGTTCAACTGATTCAAAAAGGTCTTTTTGTTTTACAGTTTTTTGACTTTTTCTTCCTGCAAGAAGAGCTGCTTCATTAATAATATTTGCTAAGTCTGCACCAGCTAACCCTGCTGTTAAACGAGCTATTTCATCAATCTCAACTTCATCATCAATTTTAACACCTTGCATATGAACTTTGAGTATTTTAATACGACCCTCAAAGTCTGGTTTATCAACAAGAACCTGTCTATCAAAACGTCCAGGTCTTAGTAGTGCTTGGTCTAAAATCTCCGGTCTATTAGTAGCTGCTAATATTATAATTGGAGTATCTGTACCAAAACCATCCATTTCAGCTAAGAGTTGATTTAAAGTTTGTTCTCTCTCATCATTACCACCCATATTTGCACCAGATGCACGACTCTTACCAATAGCATCAATTTCATCTATAAAAATAATACTTGGAGCATCTTTTTTTGCTTGTTCAAACAGATCACGTACACGTGCAGCACCAACACCAACGAACATCTCTATAAAAGAAGAACCTGTAACTGAGAAGAAAGGAACTTCTGCTTCTCCCGCTACCGCTTTTGCAAGAAGAGTTTTACCTGTCCCTGGAGAACCAACAAGAAGTACTCCTTTAGGAATTTTTGCACCTATCTCTACATAACGAGCAGGATACTTTAGAAAGTCAACTATTTCTTGAACTTCTTCTTTTGCTTCTTCCACTCCAGCCACATCATCAAATTTTGTTTTTGGTTTTTCTGAATTTACCATCTTTTTAGATTGGCCCATTCCTAAAAGTCCGCCACCCATATTTTTTTGCATACGTCCAGCAAAAAACATCCAAATAGCAATAATTATAAGAAATGGAAACAACCAACCAAACATTTCAGTAAACCAGTTTGTCTCACTAAATCCTTCATACTCTATATCTGCTTTATCAAGGGCCTCAACAAGTTTTGTATCACCTTTAACAATTCTAGTTGTATATACACTCAAGCCATCAGCCGATGTTGCTTTTATATAACTTTGCCCTATTTCAACTTTAGCTACACTTCTAGAGTTAACAAGTGTTTTTAGTTCTGAGTAGCTTACTTGTTTAACCTTTGAAGCTGTTCCAAGAACTGAGCTATTTGCCCCTCTCTCACCAACCATCATCTTAAATACAATTATAATTACAACTGAAAAAATTGCAAATGTTATGAGTGGATTTTTATTAAAAAAATTATTATCGTTTTTATTATCTTTGTTTTGCATATCTTTATTATCTCTTTTTTATTATTTTTGTTTTCTCAAAATAAATGTCACCCATTCATCTTCTGCTATTTTCTCTATAATTTCACAATCTTTGTAAAAACTCAACACTTTACTTTCATACTTATCTAAAATACCAGAAAGAACTAGTATGCCATCTTCTTTAAGTGCTTTTTTTAAATTATTAGCGATAAAAGTAAGAACATCTGCCACTATATTTGCTACGACAACATCATATTTTTTATTTACTACAGAAGAGGAGCCTTCCCAAATACTCCCAAATTGCAAGTTATTTAACTTTGCATTATCTATGGAGTTTTCAACTGATATAATATCTGTATCACAGGCATCTACTTTTGCACCTAATTTCATAGCGGCAATACCTAGTATACCACTGCCACAGCCTACATCTAAAACATCGTCACCCTCTTCAACATACTTTGAAACTGCTCGAAGTGAAGAAGCTGTTGTTGGGTGGTGTCCAGTTCCAAATGCTAGTGCTGGATCTATAGCTATGTTAATAAGATTATTATGTGGTGCATCCCAAGTTGGATGAATATAAAACTGATCAATTGCTAGGGGTTTTATACTTTCCTGGTAGGATTTAACCCAGTCGTTATTCTGTAATTTACTTTGTACACATTCAAGCTCTATATCTATTTTAAGTGCTTTTTCCAAGGCTTCACAAAACTGTTCTAGTCCCCATATTATAGTGTCAAGTTCATCTTCACTTCTAATAATAAAACCGCTATCAGTTTCTTCAAAGCCTATGGGTATTGTATCTAATAAAAAGTCTGAAAAAAGAGAATTGTGAGAAGAAACTGTAACTACTAACTCGAAATAATGCGCTTGCATTACTCCTCCGAGACACCCATTACAGCACCAAGTTTTTCTTTTAAAACTTGTGGCGTGAATGGCTTAACTATATAATTATTTACCCCGGCTTTAAGAGCTGTAATAACTTCAGCCTTTCCACCCTCCGTTGTAACCATAATAATCGGCATGTCACTAAAGCGATCATCAGCACGTACTTTTTGAACAAGTTCAAGACCATTCATTTCCGGCATATTCCAGTCTGTAATCAACATATCAACATCTGGATTAGTGTTAATCTGGTCCCAACCTTCAACTCCGTCAGCACCTTCAATAATATCTTTGTATCCAAGACGAGCTAGAGTGTTTTTTATAATACGACGCATTGTAGAACTATCATCAACCACAAGTAATTTCAATTGAAATCCTTTCTAAATATAATTTGCAAATTTTTGTAACCTAATAGTACCTAAAAGTTCTTTATTTTATTATTAATCAAGTAATTTAAACATCTTTGGAAGGTCTAGTCTTTCCTCATAATATGCTTTACCAATGATAACACCATCAATTTCTTTAGTCTCTATAAGCTTTTTTATATCTTCTTCATCTTTGACACCACCACTTGCAATTGTACTTACACCACTTGCACGTGCTATATCTAATGTAAATTGAACATTTACTCCCGCTAGAGTACCATCTTGACCAACATCCGTACAAATTATAGCTTCAACACCTGCATCAGCGAACTCTTTAGCTAGGTCTGTTGCTTTCATTGTAGAAACCTCACCCCAACCCTCAACCGCAACATAACCATCAATTGCATCAATTCCAACAGCTATAGGATACTTTGCTGCCATATCTCTAACAAACTGTGGATTTTTAACAGCGATTGATCCTAAAATAATTCTATCTATTCCTATTTTTAACATCTTTACAATTGTAGTTTCATCACGAATACCACCGCCAAGTTCTAGTTTCACATTACAATTTTCTCGTATTTTTATTATCTCATCTAAATTTTTAGGCTCACCTGCGAATGCACCATTTAGATCTACTAAATGCACCCACTCCGCACCCATTTCTTCAAACTTTTTCACCAAAGACCATGGCTCATCTGAGTAAATCTTTGCACTATCCATAAGCCCTTTTGTCAGGCGTACCGCTTTTCCATCTTTTAAATCTATCGCTGGGTAAAGTGTCATATTTGTAACTATCCTTGTTTATAAATTAATAAAATTTTTGAGTATTTTAAGACCATTTTCATGGCTTTTTTCTGGATGAGGCTGAATCCCCATAATGTTATCATGTGCTACTGCCGAAGTAAACTCGTAGCCATAGTTAGTTTGTCCTATGATATCGTTCTTGTCACTGCATGTTACATGATATGTATGAACAAAGTATAAATAGTGTTCCTCATCTAAATTCACAAAAAGTGGATGCTCTTTAGTAAACATTCTATTCCATCCCATATGTGGCACTTTTAAAGGCTCATCAAACTCACTAGTATCAAATGCTTTTACATGACCTTTTATAAGTCCTAGGCCTTCATTCTCTCCAAACTCCTCTGAAGATTCAAAAAGTAGTTGCATACCAAGACAGATACCTAACATGTACTTTCCACTTGAAGCATACTCTTTTAAAGGTTCTATCATATTTCGCTCACGAAGGTGTTCCATAGCATCGCCAAAGGCACCTACACCAGGTAAAATCAGCTTCTCATAATCTTGGAACTTACTTGGATCACTTTCTACAACTGTTTCACAGCCAAGCTTTGTAAAAGCATTTTGTACACTCGCTAAATTTCCCATGTTATAGTCAACGATAGCTATCATTAAATCTCTCTATTATTTTTAGTTTTTGTAAAATGTATATAAATCGCCAAACTTACTAGGAGCATCGCTACTCCTCCGATGATGTACATAGCATTAAGAAGGTGATTTGGATCGGTAATCGCAAACTTAAAGACGAGCATAAGTGCTTCTATAGATAGTGCAATAATAATCGATCCTAAAAATTTCACCATTGTTTTATGTGTTCCAGTGACTTGTTGCTCTTTTGCCTGTCCTAGCACTTCTTCTTCAATAAGTGTCTTAACTAAATCAAATATGGCCAGAGAAAGGGTTAATAAAATTGTCGCTTTAAACATTGCGTCAATCGCTATATGAGAAACACTAATTTCTTTTACAAAAAAGCTCTGTACACCATTTATAAACAGCAATAATGCAACAGCAAAAAGAGCAAAAGCAAAAACTGCATAAGAGTATTTAAAAAGTTTAGAGAAAAATGTATCACTTCTGTTAAGATGGGATACTTTTGCTACCTCGCCAAGTGGCATATCCAAACATGCAACAAATAATAAGGTTCCATTGTCATCAAAAATAGGTACAGATGCAGTAACTGTTAAATTTCTTGTTATCAGAGATGGATATGGATCCGTTATAGTACATCTCTCTTCTCTCACAGCTCTATAATAGTATGCACGATCCGCTCGTATTCTGCCTATATCTTGCTTTATCTCTTGTGTAGCCGTATAAGTTGACGAAACTTGTACACCTTTATTATCAAGAAGATAGACGCCATCACAACTCTCTAAATCGCCTTTTATCTTTAATAAACGCGGTATTATCATCTCTTGACTAAGAGAAGGGAGTCCATTTGGAATATTTTTAGAAAAAAGATAACAAAAATATGCTCTTGCCTTAGTACGACCTTCTGAAAATTTCTGTATGTCTGCTGGTAACATAAGCTTCACCTTAATTAATATATAATCAAATTATATCGTACAAATAAGGAATATAGCAACAAGATAAAATTAGCAGTTAATTTTATAAGATATAATGTCATCAATGAATAAAGATATTAAAAAAATTGCCATTGTTAGACTCTCTGCTCTTGGTGATATAGTTAACAGTGCTATAGTTTTACAGTTCATACACAAAAAATATCCTTTGTGCGAGATTGATTGGATAGTAGAAGAAGTTTTCTCACCTCTATTAGTAAATCATAAATACCTTACTAATGTTAAAACACTCAATATTAAAAAACTAAAAAAAGATAAGAGTATTAAGCTACTACGAGAAGTACTACAAGACATTTCTTCATTTGGTCCATATGATATTATTATTGATATGCAAGGACTTATAAAGTCTTCTATCGTTTCTAAACTACTGGGTAAAAACACTTATGGGTTT
>Ga0233441_1000248_pt1 | contig 71613 bp, 67 predicted proteins | sample SI_123_September_4_FD_182781 | JGI IMG/M metagenome (GOLD analysis project Ga0233441, IMG submission 182781) | Seawater microbial communities from Saanich Inlet, British Columbia, Canada - SI_123_September2016_135_MG | ecosystem: Environmental > Aquatic > Marine > Inlet | place: Canada: British...
TTGTTAAAATTAAGTCTTCTTACTTGCTTAGTTTTCAATGATCTCAAACTCTCGAACTCTCTGTCTTTCGACTAAGTGTCTCTGTTTGTGGATGGGAATTATAGGGGGTTGTAGCTTAATGTTCGCTTAGGCTTTAAGGAAGATTGAAAAGTTATTTAGCGGTGTTTCTTTTATTATAAGTAAGTCTTATTTAATAAACCCCTTAATCACTTTGTTGCTATACATTTACTCTTTAAATTATATAATTATGAATACTATTTATCTTACTCTATACATGTAAGATAACTATAAAGGAATGAAATGGGACTATATGATCGTGATTATGCAAGAGGTAACTCTTATGCTAATGAAACACAGAGCCGTGATGATTCACAGATAATATCTTTTGTAAAAGAGACTTATAAGCTTTTTGCAGCTTCAATGATGGCTGGTGCAGTTGGTGCATATGTTGGTGTTCCTATGGCTGGGACTATCGCTGCTAACTTTTTTCCACTATTTATACTAGAGATTGGTCTTCTGATTGGTCTTCATTTTGTTAAACATAGAGCAGGTATAAATTTACTTGTAATGTTTTCATTTGTTTTCATGACAGGTCTTATGTTAGCACCCTTACTTTCACGTACACTTGGTATGAGTGGTGGTGGAGCTATAATAGGGAATGCTTTTGCTATGACTTCTGTTGTGTTTGGTGCTATGAGTTTTTATGCGATTAAAACAACAAAAGACTTTACAGGATACGGTAAACCTTTAATGATTGCTCTTTTTGTGATTATTGGGTTTTCTGTAATTAACATTTTCCTTGCTAATCCAATGATTCATGTGATTATATCTGGAGCAGTTGTTATACTTTTTAGTATTTTAGTTGTCTACGATACGCAAAACATTATGAGAGGTGCTTATGAAACTCCTATTGATGGTGCAATTGCACTTTATTTAGACTTTTTAAATATCTTCACAGCACTATTACAACTCTTTGGTATCTTCGGTAACGATGACTAACTTTCTCTCACCCGAATAATATCGGGTGATGAAACTTATGAATAGAGAAATACTACTTCAAACTCTAAGTAGTTAATAGGGTATTCTCTCATAAGCTGCTTCATCTCTTTGATACTAAGCAAATTTCTTGAACCACTAACTCCACTATGTTTTATATATCTAAACATTTCTCTTACACTTGTAAACTCTAGTTTGTATGTCATAACTTCAAAATTTACATCAAAATACTTCTTTTGCAGTTCATCTATTTCTTCTTTACTTTTAAGCAGTGATTCTATAGAAGCTGTTTTGTTCAATGTTTTAAATGTTGAAGATGTAAAGATTGCTAATGATATGGGAGCATTCAGAGCTTTTATCTCTTTGAATGATTCATCTAGATTCATTGACCATTGCAGAGCAGAAGCAGAAAATATATAATCGTACTTGCTTGTTTTGAGCTTTTCAAAAAGAGTAGTATCATTAAAGTCACCATAAATAGACTCTATAGTTAGGGACTTTGGATGTAGTTCCAACATCGCTGGTGCAAAGTCAACACCTATAAAGTGTGTGTACTTCCAGTTGATACTTTTGCAAATAGCTCCACTACCACAACCCAGATCAAGAATATGTTTAGGTTTTGAGTCTACATGAGAAAGAAGCTTATCTGCTACCCTCTTTTGAATATCATTATAACTCTCATACTCAAAGGCATGCTTAGAAAACTCTTGGCTTATCTTCATCTTCTGTTAATAATAAGTGATAGAATAAATATTGAGATAATACTGAGAACTATTGTTGCACCTGAGGGTATAGAAAGATAAAAAGAGAGTGTCATTCCAAAAACAACACTAAAAAGGGCAAAGAATAGAGCGAGCAACATAGTGTTTTTAAAACCTACACTATACTGAAGTGCAGCAACGGTTGGGATAACCATAAGAGCCCCAATAAGTAAACTCCCTACTATACGAATAGAAAGAGCAATTATAATGGCTACTACACTGACAAGTAAGAAGTTAAGAAACTTTACTTTTATTCCACTCGTTTGTGCGACTTCTTCATCATAAGCTATAAAGTAGAGTTCCTTAGAAAAGAGTAGTAAAAACGATAGAGCTATACTTCCTATTATAAGTATAGTCATAACATCTTCTTCGCTTACAGAAAGTATAGAACCAAAAAGATAAGAAAAGAGTGAATTATTAAATTCTCCCCCAAGAGAAACTATAATTACGGCAATTGCTAAAGACCCTGAAAGAATTATAGAAAGAATAGCATCTGAATAAAGTGCGAATGAACTTCTTAAATACTCGATAAGCCAAGATGATAGTAGTGCTACAAGCACTGCCATCCATAAAGGGTTATAGCCAGCTACAAGACCAACCGCAACACCAACAAGTGCGGAATGAGCTAAGGTCTCACTCATTAATGAGTAGCGTTTAAGGACAATAAAAGTTCCACTGATAGAAGCGAGTGTGGCTATAAAAAGACCTGCAATAAAAGCTCTTTGCATAAATTCATATTCAAATATTTCTAACATCTATGCTCCTAGTGCTCATGTTTATGGTTGTGAATCAGGTGTGCTTCTATTCCATAAAGAGCACTCATATCTTCACATGATAGAGCCTCTTTTGGATCGTTACAAATAGTTGCTTTTTGATTTATAGTAAAAAGTCTTCCTATATCATCTGCAATCACACCTATATCATGAGTAATAAATATAATAGTTATATTGTCTTCTTTGTTGAGCTTTGCTAGAAGTTTATAAAAACGCTGCTGTGAGACTGTGTCAACTCCTGTATTTGGCTCATCAAGAATCAAAATTTCTGGAGAAGAAGCAAGTGCTCTTGCGATCATCACACGCTGACGTTGCCCGCCAGAGAGTGTTCCAACCATCTTATACTTTAGGTTTAGTATATCCATCTTTACCATAGCATCATGAACCATCTGCTCATCTTTTTTTGAAAACCTAGAAAAAAGACCGCGTTTGGCAACTCTTCCCATATTTACTATATCTTCAACTGTAGCTGGAAAGTTTATATCAACCAATGAGGCTCTTTGTGGCACAAAACCTATTTTGTACCATTCTTTAAAGTTTTTAAGTTTCTTTCCAAAAAGGCGAATATCTCCAGAACTTTGTTTTTCCAAACCTAAAAGTAGACGAATAAGTGTTGTCTTTCCTCCACCGTTTGGTCCAATAATAGCTATATACTCACCATGAAAAATCTCTAAAGAAATATTTGAAAGGATATCTGTACCTCTCACACTAAACCTTAAGTTTTTAACATCAAAAATAGGAACTTTAAATTTTACTGACAAGAAAGAGCCTTACTAATCTTTTGTAAGTTTTCTTGCATGATTGACTCATAAGAAGCACCAGATAAAAGTTCATCTTTTGTAATATTTCCCAAAGAGTGAAGCATATCAACACTCACATTTGTATCTTTAGCCATTGAAAGGATGAGTTTATTACTCACAAAATGTTCAAAAAATATGCTTTCTTGTTTATCATTTAGAATCTCCTCAAATACTCTCTTAACATCATCAGCAGTTGGTTCATCTTCAGGAGAGAGACCACTCAATGATTCTGTATGAAAGTTGTACTTCTGGGCTAAATAGCCAATAGAGTTATGACTTAAAATAATAGTATCGCGTTTACACCCTCGAAGTGCTGTTATATAACTAGCATCTAAATCATCTAACATTTTTATATATTTATTTTTTCTATTCTTATAAAGAGTTACATTCTCTGGGAGTAATACAATTAGTTCTTCTGTTATTTTTGTTGCAGCAAGCTTCATATTTTCAAAGTCTAACCAGTAGTGTGGATCGATGCCTGTTTTTAAACAATCATGCCCATGTTCTTCATGATCGTGTTCTTCGTGATTATGCTCTTCTTTTGATACATTACGAAGATTAACATATTTACTCATGTCAATTGCTCTATTTTTAAAATTAAAACCTTCTATCCAAGGTTCTAAACCAGCTCCACTATAAAGAACAAGAGTACTGTCTTCTATCTTTGCCATTAATCTTGGTGTTAACTCAAAACTATGTGGATCTACACCAAAAGGGATTATGCTTGTAATTTCAAGAGAATCCCCTCCTATAAATTTTGTAATATCATAGAGTGAGTAGGTACTAATAGCTATACTTATTTTTTTTGTTTTAGTCTCAACTTCATTAGTAAATACAAATAGTATTAAAGTAACAAAAAGAAGTGCTAATATGCTGGTAATTATTTTTATATTTTTCATTAGTGGAATTATACCTCAAATAACATAGTTTGTTATTAGTTGTTTTTTTAGATATAATTCGCCACTTTATTTACAGGAATATATATGACTACAAGTCTTTTACTAATTATCCAAATTGTCTTAGTTATCATCTTAGTTATCGCGGTTTTACTTCAAAAGAGCTCAAGCATTGGGCTTGGAGCATACAGTGGATCCAACGAATCTGTTTTTGGTGCAAAAGGACCTGCTAGTTTTTTAGCTAAAGCTACTTTTACTATTGGATTTTTATTTGTTGTGAACACTATCACTCTTGGGTACATGTACTCACAAGCGGCACAAGCTTCTGTTGTTGATGATTTACTTGAAGAGACAAATATTGTTGCACCTGTTGCAGCTAAAACGGCTCCATCAGTTCCTAAAGAGGAAACAAAATAATGATCAATGAAATTACTGATTCTTGTACCCAAAAGATGCAAGCTAGTATAGAACACATGCACAGAGACTTTAAAACATTAAGAACTGGTAAAGTTCTTATTTCTGTTTTAGACAATGTGAAAATTGATTACTACGGTACACCAACTCCCCTTGATCAAATCGGTTCAGTAATAGCAACTGATGCAACTACTATAGTTATAAACCCTTGGGAAAAGAACCTTTTATCTGATCTTGAGAGTGCTATTTTTGCTGCAAATATAGGAGTTAGTCCTAACAGTGATGGCGATGTTATCAAACTATTTTTTCCACCTATGACAGTTGATCAACGTAAAGAATCTGTAAAACAGATGAAAGGTATGGGTGAAAATGCAAAAGTTTCTATTAGAAATGATAGACGTGATGCAAATGACAAAGTAAAAAAACTTGAAAAAGATAAAGAAATAACTCAAGACGAGTCTAAATCTGCTCAAGAAATTATTCAAAAAATAACAGATAAGTTCATCACTCAAATAGATGGCATACTTAGAGAAAAAGAATCTGAAATCTTAAAAGTTTAAGAAGAGGAGTTAATGATGGATATTAAAAAAATATATATGGATGCCGATGCACTTTTAGAGGGTCATTTCAAACTTAGTAGTGCAAACCACTCACAGTTTTACCTTCAATCTGCCAAAGTATTAGAAGACCCTAAAACTGCTAAACTCCTTGCAGAAGCTCTTGCTTCTCAAATCAAAGAAAGTGGCTTAAAAATAGATACAGTATGTGCCCCTGCACTTGGTGGTCTCATCGCTGGTTTTGCACTTGCAACTGCTCTTGATGTACGTTTTATATTTGCTGAAAGAGTTGATGGTGTTATGAATATCCGTCGTGGTTTTGAAGTAAGTAAAGGCGAAAGAGTTTTAATGTGTGAAGACATTATTACAACTGGTGGTTCTGCTATGGAAGCTGCCGCAGTTGTAAAAGAACTAGGTGGTGAGATAGTTGGAGCAGCAGCTTTAGCAAATCGTGGTTTTTGTAAACGCGAGGGTAGTAATGTTTCTACAAAACCAAACTGTAAACTTCCACAAGACATTCCATTTTTTGCTCTTGCTGATTTTACTTTTGAAATGTATGCACCAGATGTATGTCCACTCTGTAAAGATGGAAGCCAAGCTATAAAGCCCGGTTCTCGCGGGAACTAATCCAAAGAGAGATTTACTCTCTCTTCTTATCTAAGAAAAAAGTCTTGTTATGTTAGCTCCCGAAGCATTTGCTTGAGCCTGTGCGAATGATCCTACTTGAGACATAATGTTTTGTCTTGAAAAGTTAGCACTCTCAAGTGCAAAATCCACATCTCTTATTTGTGATTCAGCAGATGCTACATTTATCTGAGTGACTGAAGTATTTCTAATGTTTGACATAAGTTGGTTTTGAGAAGCCCCAAGCTCTGAACGAATACCACCAATCCCTTGCATAGCACTATCTATAGAATCAAGTGCTTCCTCACGACCTGCCTGAGTTGTCACATCTATACTTCCAACCAACGAAGCAACCTGTGCATCACCTATGTTCATAGTGCTTGTATCACCTGCGGAAGCTCCAGTTTGTGTGACAAAACTACCATCACTAGAGCTTCCTCCTGTTCCATTAAGTAGATTAATCCCGTTATAACTTGTCTGCTTCGCGATATCATCAGAAGAGTCTAAAAGTCCATCTATCTCTTTTTGGATTATTGCTCTATTGTCTGCATTCATTGTGCCATTCGAAGCTTGAAGAGTAAGAACACGAATGCGTTCCATGTTATCACTTATTCCTTGCATCGCACCATCAGCAATTTGAATCATACCAATACTCTCATTTGAATTTTGGATTGCTTGTCCTAGTCCTGAAACTTGTGCTGAGAGTTGATTAGATATTCCTAAACCTGATGCGTCATAAGAAGCACTTCCAATCTGTGAACCTGAAGATAAGCTCTCTAATGTTTTACTAGTAGCATTTGAGTTTAAATTAGAGTGGAGGTTTGCTTGCATAGCCCCTATGTTTGTGTTTAATGAAAAGCTCATGATTTCTCCTTATATTATAAAAGTTATATACTAAAATTATACTCTTTTTTGATTATATCCCCTAATTTAGCTATATCTTAACTTACAAGAAAGCATCCTTTGGACGAGCACACGGGCAACTTCAAGGTTTCCATCTACAATAATGGTAATGTTTAAATCACTCAGTTTATTTCTCTCTTCATCTGAGACAACTTTAACAATAACATTTGCATCTACAGAATGCTTTAAGATAGCCTCACAAATAAGCCTCTTTTTATCAACATTGTCTAGTGTGACTATGATCGAGGATGCTTTTTCTATATGAAGAGCACTTAAAATAGAAGCCTTAGAGGTGTCTCCAAGATAAGCTTCTTTCCCATTTTCTAGTGCAGCTTGCACCTCCTTACTCGAGTTATCCACAACGATATATGGAGCATCAAATTCATCTAAAAATTCAGTTACAAACTTCCCAACGACACCATAACCACAAATGATAACATGATTCTTCCTTGAACTCAAATGAGACATGTCTGCTGCAATCTCTTTTTCATGCATTAGTTGGTCTACAAATTTACTAATTTTAGTAATAAAAAAAGGTGTTACAATCATTGAAAAAATTACGATGAGTACAAGTAAGGATGCTAATTTTTCATCTAAAACATTCCCCGCTAAAGCTACAGAGAAAATAACAAAGGAAAATTCTCCTACCTGAGAAAGAGAAAGTGCACTTTTAAGTGATATGGAGCTTGATGATGTAAAACGCATTAGAGAGAAAATGAGAGCTGTTTTAAGAAGAAGTACTAAAACAAATAATCCAATAATGGTACCTATATTTTCTACAAAGAGAGAGAGGTCTATCTTCATACCTACAACAATAAAAAAAGTTCCTAAAAGAATATCTTTAAAAGGAGCTATATCTGCTTCAACTTTATGATGGTATTTAGTCTCGGCAATTATCATTCCTGCTACAAATGCACCAAGAGAATAGGTAAAACCCATTGAATGCGCAAAAAGAGATGCACCAGTTACTATAAAAAGTACTGAACCCATAAAAAGTTCATCTACCTCTGAGGAAGCAGAAAACCTTAATAACCAAGTCACAAACCTCTTTCCAACTACAAATAGCAAAGAAACAACTACTATTGCACTCATAAGGGTATGTCCTAAAATAACATAAATACTTTCATTAGCCTCACTCGTTAAAAATCCTAAAAATATAAGAATAGGAATGACAGCAATGTCTTGAAAGATTAAAATTCCCGTTGCGTTTTGACCATAGGGAGTATATATCTCTTTAGAACTTTTAAGATAACTAAGCACTACAGCAGTTGATGAGAGCGAAAAAGCAAGTGCCATAATAATAGAAGAAGTAGAGTTTAGAGAGAAAAGATAGTGTCCTATAAGATATATAATGAGAGTTGTAAGTCCAACTTGCATTGTTCCATTAGCAAATATCTCTTTTTTCATCGTTCCCATCTTTGATAAAGATATTTCAAGTCCTATGGTGAACATCAAAAAAACAATACCAAATTCAGCAATCATTTTTAGAGCATGAGAGTGTCCAGCGTCTCTTAAGTCGAAACCATAAACGATAATAATTCCAGTAAAAATATACCCAATAATTTGTGAAACCCCTAATCTTTTTAAGATAAGGTTAATTACTGTTGAAATCCCTAATGTAGCGATAATATATGCTAAGACATTTTCCATTTAATTCTCATTTTTAATAATTTTATTTCTTATTATAGCATTCTTAGTTTTAAGTAGCTTTACTATATAATCCCATCCATATTTAAGTATGGAGATTTTGGCATGACAAAGTACATTTTTGTAACCGGTGGCGTTTTAAGTTCTTTAGGAAAAGGTATTACAGCAGCGAGTGTTGGTACTCTTTTAAAACATTCTGGTAAAAAAGTTGGTATGCTTAAAATTGATCCATATATCAATGTGGATCCAGGGACAATGTCTCCACTAGAACATGGTGAAGTATTTGTAACAAAAGATGGAGCAGAAACTGATCTTGACATAGGAAACTATGAGCGCTTTTTAGATTCTTCTTATTTAAAATCATCTAACTTTACTACGGGTCAAGTCTACTCTTCGGTTATTGAAAGAGAGCGTGCGGGGGGATACCTTGGTCAGACTATTCAAGTTGTCCCACATATCGTAGGTGAGATTGTAAACCGTATAAAAAACGCTGGAGAGGGTCACGACATTTTAGTTGTAGAGCTTGGCGGAACAGTTGGCGATATCGAAGGTCTTCCTTTTATGGAAGCTATTCGTCAAATGAAATATGATTCTGAAGTAGAGGGAACATACTTCATACATGTAACACTCATTCCTTACATCAAAGCAGCAGGCGAGCTTAAGTCTAAGCCAACACAGCACTCAGTTCAAGAACTTCGCCGTATTGGTATAACTCCTCAGATGATTATCGCTAGAAGTGAAAATGGTCTTCCAAAAACTTTTAAGAAAAAACTTGCACTAAGTTGTGATGTACATCCTGATTGTGTTATTGAAGCACTTGATGCAAAATCTATTTATGGTATTCCTGTTACATTTTTAAGCCAAAATATTCTAGGACCAATAGCTCATGAATTAGAACTTGGTGAGCTTAATCCAGATATGACAGTATGGGATACACTTGTAAAACGAATAGTACAACCTCAAAAGAAAACTATTGTTGGTTTTGTTGGTAAATACCTTGAACTCAAAGAGGCTTATAAATCTCTCACTGAATCTCTTATTCACTGTGGAGCACACCTTGATACAAGAGTAGAAATCAACTGGATAGACTCTGAAGAGATAGAAGAGAAAGGTTCAGAGACACTTCTTGGTGACTGTGACAGTGTTCTAGTTGCGGGTGGTTTTGGTAATCGTGGGATTGAGGGTAAAATTCAAGCTATTGAGTATGCTCGTGTAAACAAAGTTCCTTATCTTGGAATCTGTCTTGGCATGCAGTTAACACTTGTTGAGTATGCAAGAAATGTACTTGGACTAAAAGATGCGAATTCTATCGAATTTGATGAAAACACACCACATCCAATGGTTTATCTTATAGATAACTTTCTTGATCAAAACGGTGGTCAACAACTTCGTACTCACAAATCCCCAATGGGAGGAACTCTGCGTTTAGGAGAGTATCCTTGTGATACAAAAGATAACTCCCTTCTTCAAAAAGCTTATAATGGTGAAAAAACTATCTTAGAGCGTCACCGTCATCGTTATGAGGCAAACCCTGTATATAGAGAAGCATTAGAAAAAGCAGGAATGATAGTAACTGGTGAATCAAATGGTCTTATTGAAACTGTAGAAATTGAGGGACACCCTTGGTTCTTAGGTGTTCAGTTTCACCCTGAGTTTACATCGCGTTTACAAACTCCAAATCCTGCAATCCTTGCGTTTGTAGAGGCAAGTTTAGCAGCAAAGTAGCATTTAAATGCAAACCATCTCAAAAAAAGAGCTCTTTGCTCTTCTCTCCTCACGATTCGATCAAGAAGATAAGAAACTCTCACAAATTCCAAATCCAGCTCTTCTTCAAGACGCTCCAAAAGCCGCTAAAAAAATTGCTGATGCAATAAGAGAAAATAAAAAGATAACGTTAGTTGGTGATTATGATGTTGACGGTGTCAGTTCTACAGCCATTATGGTTGATTTTTTTAGGCAGATTCCTTATCCACTTGAAGCCATCATACCAAATAGGTTTCGTGATGGTTATGGAGTGAGTCCTACTGTTTTACAAAGAGTAGAAGCAGACTTAGTCATAACTGTAGACAATGGTATAACAGCCGTTGAAGCGGCTCAGGTTTGTAAAGAGAGAGGTATTGACCTCATTATAACTGACCATCATACAGCATCTGATATTTTGCCAGAAGCATTTGCCATAGTAGATCCTAAACTTACAACATGTGAATATCCATTTACTGAAATATGTGGTGCGCAGGTAGCTTGGCTGCTTCTCGCGTTAGTCAAAAAAGAGTTAGCACTTAACATTAATATGAGACAATTTTTAGATATTTTAGCAATTGCTATTATTGCTGATATTATGCCTCTTATTAACATCAACAGAACTCTTGTAAAAGAGGGACTTAAACTACTTCACTCTTCAAAGAGACCATCAAGTATAATCATAAGAGATTTTCTAGATAAAACAAAAATTACAAGCGAAGATATAGCTTTTCAAATAGCACCGCGTTTGAACTCTGCGGGAAGACTTGAAGACGCGAGCATTGCACTTGATTTTTATACAGCCACAGATACAAACAAGGCCTATTCACAGTTTGAACTTTTAGGCGAGCTTAATAATCTCAGAAAAGAAACCGAAGCTCAGACTACTCTCAAAGCGATAAGCAGTGTTAATAAAAATGACAGGATTATAGTTGTAAGTTCTGAGGGTTGGCATGAAGGTGTAGTCGGAATTGTGGCCGCAAGACTAGTAGATAAGTTTGGCAAGCCTGCTATTGTTCTAAATATTGAAAAAGGAATAGCTAAAGGAAGTGCTCGAAGTATTGGCGATGTAAATATTTATGAGCTTATAAAAAAGAACTCTTCTTATCTAACAAAGTTTGGTGGGCACAAGATGGCAGCAGGACTTGGTCTTAAAGAAGAAGACATTCCTCTGTTTAGAGAGGCTATTAACATCTCTGCACTTGAGATTGACCCAAAAGACTTTATTCCCAAAGAAGCAGTGGCAGGAATACTTTTAACTGATGAGATAGACAATGAACTTTTAGATATTTTTGAGCAGTTTGAACCTTTTGGTGAAGCAAATCCTCGCCCTATGTTCTTACTTAAAGATGCAGAAATAGTAAATATAAAACTTATGGGAGCAGATAAATCTCATTCTAGAATAGAAGCAAGACAGTATCCTCATCAAACAAAGACTATTGAACTCATCGCGTTTAGAACTGTATTTGAGATGACAGCTAGCAAAAAAATATCTTGTTCTTATAGTGTGGTTAAGAATGAGTTTAATGGGAAAGTAAACCCTCAACTCCTTGTAAATAAAATATATTAATGGTTTTTTCTATATAATAGGTAATTATTATTATTATTATTATTATTATTAAGGAAACCACATGGATAAGAAATTTGATATGAAACACACTCTCTCTCGTCGTGAAGCGATTAAACTTATGGGTATTTCCCCTATTGCGGCATCAGTACTTGCTTCAACTGCAGGTAGTTCAATAGCAGAGGCAAGTGAAGATGTGACGGGAAAAGTCATTATAGTTGGTGGTGGGGCCGGAGCAATTATGGCACTTTCTCGTATTAAAAGTGCTATTAAAAATCCAGATATCACCATTGTCGCTCCAAATGAGGTGCATCTTTACCAACCTGGTCAAATATTTATGGGTGCAGGTGAAATGCAGATGGAAGATATAATTCTTGACAACAATAATTATATTGACAAAAATGAAGTAACTTGGATAAAAGATGAAGTTTCAGTTTTTGATGCTGACAACAACTCTCTTACAACAAGAGGTGGTGAAACACTGAAGTATGACTATCTCGTAGTTGCTACGGGTATAGAATATCATTATGAAGTGATAGGTGGGTTAACTAAAGAAGATATCGGGACTAATGGAATAGGTAGTGTCTACCTTAATGACCTTGAAAAAGGAACTGCTCGTGGTGCTACAGGTATGTGGACATGGTTTAACGAACTCAAAGAGATGGCAAAAACTAAAAAGCCTAAGGTTATTTACACACAACCAAATACTCCGATTAAATGCGGTGGTGCACCTCAAAAGATGCTCTATCTAAGTGCTGATTATTTAAAGCAAGATGGGCTAAGTGCTGATTATAATTTTGTATCAAGTAATGCAAAACTTTTTTCTCTGCCGAAAATAGATAAAGCTCTATATGATGTACAAAAGCAGTATGATACCATCACAAATAAACTCCAACATCATCTTCAGTCTATTGACGTGAAAGCAAAAAAAGCAACTTTTGTACATGCCTATGAAAAAGACGTATATGATGAAGATTTTGACACTACAGAAAAAGTTGGATTTTCAGATACTGTTGTAATGGACTATGACTTTATCCATGTTGTTCCTCCGATGAGTCCTGTTAAAGCACTTATGGACTCCAAACTCATTGGTAGTTCTGGATGGCTTGATGTAGATAAACACACACTCCAACATAAAAAATATAAAAATGTATTTGGAATTGGAGATACTTGTGGTATTCCTATGGGTAAAACTGGTGGATCTGCTCGTCACCATGGACCAATCCTTACACAGAATCTAATCTCTGTTATGAAAAATGAAAAACCTAAGGCTAGCTTTGATGGATATACTGTTTGTCCTATTAAAACACAGTATGGGAAAATAATGATGGCTGAGTTTAATTATAAGGGAGCTGCTCCTACACTTCCATTAGCTTTTGAGAAACCCAGATACATGTGGTGGGCATTTGACCTTTACATGCTAAAAGATATGTATAAACATCTTATGCTTACAGGAAGATTTTAAAAAAGAATGTTTGAAAAAAATGAGTGCCTAAAATCCCGTTCGAAGATTAGTGCACTCAGTAATATAGGTGAGAATTTAGTCGCGTTTAGTACTAAAACACATGGCATAAAAATATTCTCATCTAAAACTTGTCGTCCCATACAAAACCTTTCGCTCCCACAACTTAACTGTAAAACAACAGCTGTTGCATTTAGTGGAAAGTCTCGTCTTTTTGCCTTTGCGCATACAAATATTATCTATATTATGAATATTGACAGTAAAATTATCATCCAAACTATTCGAACAAATGAAGGTCTTATAGAGATGATGGCATTTGTGCCAAACTCACTTTACTTAATTACTGGAACACAAAATGGTCGAGTAATGCAATATAGACATGATGGACGCTTTAGACTCTCTCGACTCTGTTCTTTTGGACATAACACTTCTTCATCTACACAAAAAATCAAAAACAACTATGTAAGTGCCTTTGCTTCAAAAGGTGCCCTTCTCGCATTTAGTGGTTACGGTGGAATTATTACTATTTTAAAAATGCATTCCTATGCAGGTAAGCACTCAATAGATGCCTCAAGAGTTCGTATAAATGTTTTATGTTTCTTAAATGAAGAGCAAATTATCAGTGGAAATGCTGATGGACTTATACAAATTCATTCCTTAAAAAAGTACCAAAATACAGTACAAATAAATACTCCTTTTGTGAATGTACAGCAAATCCTTCTTATGCCTAACCCTCGCTATATCATGGTTAGTGGAAAGTCAAAAAGCCTCATTATCATTGATACACTTCAAGAAAAAATCATCAGTACTAATTACCTTAGCTTCAAAGAAAATGTATCCCACATATCTCTGACTCAAGATAAAAATTTATTAGTTGTTTTAGAAAATAACAAAGTAATAAAAGTGATACTTCCAACATCTGGGGACATCAAGTCCTTTATTCTCAATAATGAAATTGATAAGGCATACCTTATACTTGATGGGGACCCAATGTTTGAAGATAGTAGAGAAAAAAAACGTGTTGATGTTATGTTTGAGATAGCATGTAGCCATGCAATAGAGGCACTCATGGTTTCTAACACAAAAGAAGCTCATCGTGTGCTACGTAAGTTTAATAATATACAAAGTAAGAAAGATGATGTTGACTCTATTTTCAAAGCCTTTGAATTATTTCCTCGGTTTAAGACACTTTATCTTAATCATAAATATCCAGTTATGTATGCTATGGCCCAAAAGTATCCTGCTCTTAAATATACAACTCATTATAAAAAGATGCAGGAAGGATTTAAAGAGGCCTTTGCTTTTGCCCAAAAACAACTCCTTATGAATAAGAGAGATATTGCTAAAGAAGTTCTCTCTCTCTATCTAGGTACAGTTTCAAAAAAGAGTATTTTAGACCTTGTAGTCCATGAAAACATCGATTTTGTTCTTTTTTTAAAAGCCATGAAAGAAGGCAATACAAAAAAAATGGATTTTCTTATAGGGAAAAATAAACTTTTTACAGAAATTCCAACATATGAAAAGAAAAAGGATCTTACAAAAGATTTTCTCAATTCTATTCGTCTCTCAATAGATGCGGGTAAAACTCTTGATGCCGTAGAAGCAATAAAAAAGCTCATGCATAATGTAGATATTAAAGATGAGTTACTCGAACTCTATAAAGAAACAAAAATTGTTGCTAAACTTCAAAAAAGTTATGATGAGAATGATTTTAATAAATGTTATGAAATTCTCGATGAAGATATCTATATCTATAACTTAGAACTCAGTAAATTCCTTGAGAAACACTGGACAAAACTGATGGATGAATGTGAAGAATATGCATTAAAAGGGGATTTTAAAAGTATTAAACAAACTCTTGGAGATCTTATAACAGTAAAAACTAGGTTACAAAAAACAGGGGACTTACTTAGACTTAGTTTCCAGATAAAGATAAAAGCACTCTTAGGCAAAAATAGCTTTAAAAATGCAGAAAGAATCATCTACTCATATGTAGATATATTTGGATTAGATAGTGAAATACGTCTAGTAATGAGAAGCTTTGAGCGAGCCTCAAAACATAAGCTAGCAATTACTACAGACAAAGAGAAAGATGTTCCAAGAGATAGCTGGATAAACTCTTCTTTAATTTTTGAGAACTAATTCATCAATTCTATGAGTTTTTGAGATGTCTCGTTAAAATCTTCTTGCACAGTTGCATTTTGTGATATAAAATTTTCCATAACTTTTTTTTTGTTAATAGCTTCATCTAACTCTGCATCTGTTCCTTTTGTATAAGCACCTATACGAATAAGTGTTTCATTCTCTTTAAGAAGAGTGTAGAGTCGTCTAAACTTCATAATACACTGCAGATGTTCTCCTGATACAATATCGTTCATAACACGAGAGGCAGAGTTTAAAATATGGACAGGAGGATAAATACCAAAGTCTGTCATCTCTCTAGAGAGAACTATATGTCCATCAAGAATAGAACGCGACTGATCTGCAATTGGGTCACTCATATCATCACTCTCAATTAGAACAGTAAAAAATGCAGTAATAGACCCTTTTCCCTCTTCTTTTCCGGCTCTTTCCATCAGTTGAGGCAAGAGAGATAAAGAAGATGGTGGATATCCTTTAGAAGTTGGTGGTTCCCCAAGAGCAAGACCAATTTCACGTTGTGCCATTGCAAAACGTGTCACAGAGTCCATCATAAAAAGAACATCTAATCCTTGGTCTTTAAAGTGTTCGGCCACACTCATTGCTGAAAATGCACCATACTTTCTCATAAGAGGGGAATCATCTGAAGTTGCAACAATGATAACCGTATTTTCTAAGTTTCCACCGAGATTTTTTTCTATAAACTCTGGAACTTCACGACCACGTTCTCCAATAAGAGCAACTACTTTTATAGGAGCATTTGAGCCACGTACAATCATACCCATAAGAGTAGACTTTCCTACCCCACTTCCTGCAAAAATACCAAGCTTCTGGCCTTTGCCACAAGTTAAAAGTCCATCGATACTCTTAACTCCAACACTAAAAACTTCATCAATCATTCCACGTTTCATAGCTGAGATAGGAGCTTTTATAATGGGGGAGAGTTTAGAGTTGTTAATACTACCCTTACCATCTATGGGATTCATAAAAGGATCTACAACACGACCTAATAGAGAATCACCAATAGGAATATTCATACCAGTAGAGTCTAAGAAAACTCTATCTTCAGAACGAAAACCCTCCACAAAACTAAAAGGAGTAATAAAAAAAGTTTTTCCATCTATCTCTGTAACCATACCAACTGTCTCTAAATCTATCTCATTTGAGATAATTCTTACCATATCGCCAATACTAACATTTAATCCACGAGCAGTAATAACTGTCGCGTTTATCTTGACAACTTCACCAAACGCTACGGAATGGTTTATAGCTGATATTTTGGACTTTAGGGAGCTAAGAGGCATAGTTTAGTATCTAGTACCTGTGGGGGAATTTATAAGTGAGAAAAATTCACTTCGTGTTTTTTCATCTTTTTTAAAAAGTCCTCTTAGTGCTGAAGAAGTTGTCGTAGAGTTTATTTTTTCTACTCCACGCATTTCCATACACATATGACGTGCCTGAATTACAACTGCTACACCCTTAGGTATAATAGTCTCATTAATTGCATCTGCTATCTGTTCTGTTAGTTGTTCTTGAATCTGCATACGACGAGCAAAAACATTTACAACACGAGGAATTTTTGAAAGACCTACTACTTTTCCATCAGGTATATAAGCCACATGAACACGACCAATAATAGGAAGAAGGTGATGTTCACATGTAGAGTAGAATTCAATATCTTTTATGAGTACCATCTCTCCGTTTGAACTAGTAAAAAGTGCTTTTGAGAGTATCTCTTTAGGGTCTTCATTATAACCACCATACATAAACTCATATGCTTTTCTTACACGAGATGGTGTTTGGAGAAGACCTTCGCGTTCAGGATCTTCCCCAATATGAATCATCATACTTTTTACTGCGTTCTCAAAATCTATATCTGTTTTATCTAACACTATGGTACCCCTAAATTATTTCTGACATAATAATATCAGGTATTTGCTGAAAAGATGGTGTGATTATTTTTCAAACTTAAGTATTATAATACTTAAGTTTAATTTCGAAGAAGTCTAGTGAACTAGAACGTGAGGAACAATAAGTGGATATTTCTTCATTTTTCTAAAGATGTGCTTTCTAACAACTTGACGAAGGTCATTTTCAAGAGCTCTTGAGTTCTCAATAAGACCTGGCTTGATGTTTGTTAAGAAAACTTCTACTACATCTTCCATCTCTTTTGCAAATGCTTTATCTTGCTTATCAGCAACAATACCAAATGTAGTTACTTTTGGCTTATCAAGCATCTTAGAGTTTTGTTCGCTAACTTCAACAATCATCATAACAACACCATCAGATGCAAGTTTTTGACGGTCTAAAATAATGTCATCTTCAATTTGATGATTATTTTGGTTATCTATATAAGTTTTACCCGTTTTAACAGTTTTCACTTTTCTCATGTATTTTGGCGCAACTTCTATCTGCTCACCATCTGTCATAAGTAAAATATTTCGCTCAGGAACGCCACACATGATTCCCGTTCCTCTATGTTTCATTACGTGATTATACTCACCATGAATTGGTAAAAAGAACTTAGGATTAACTAAACGTAACATAAGTTTTTGCTCTTCCATAGAAGCGTGGCCTGAAACGTGAATATCTTTATCATAAGATACTGTTGCACCAGCGCGTTGTAAATGGTTTAACATTCCAGAAATACTTCCTTCGTTACCAGGAATAGCACGAGATGAAAGAACGATAAGGTCAGTTGGCTTTATCTTAACATGTCTATGCTCTCCTATACTCATTCTAAATAGAGCTGAATTAGCCTCACCCTGAGAACCAGTTGTAACGATCAGTACTTCTTTATCATTGTATCTTGAAACTTCATCAGCATCAATAAAAATACTTTTGTTAAATCGTACATAGTCATACTGCATAGCAATTTCTATATTTCTTTCCATTGAACGCCCGATAACACATACCTTACGTCCATACTTGATACCATACTGTATAGCTTGTTGTACACGGTGAATATTTGAGCTAAACGTTGAAAGTAAAATTCTTCCCTCAGCCTTAGAAAAAACTCTATCCAATGCAGGACCAACACTTAACTCTGAACCTGTAGGAACAGTGTTGTATGAGTTAGTTGAGTCACTCATAAGACAAAGTACTCCTTTATCTCCATAATAAGCAAGTCTGTGAAGGTCAGCAGTATAACCATCAACAGGAGTGTAATCTATCTTAAAGTCTCCAGTATGAATAACTGTACCAGCAGCTGTATTAATAGCTATTGAAGATGAATCAATGATAGAGTGAGTCATATGCATCCACTCTACTTCAAAGTCGTTTCCAATTTTAATAAGCTGTCTCTTTTCAATAGGATTGAAATATTTTCTGAACTCTTTAATATGGTGCTCATCAAATTTAGTACCTATCATCGCTAATGGAAGTGGCGTACCAAAGATAGGGAATTGCATCTCTTTATAAAGATATGGCATTGCACCAATGTGATCTTCGTGAGCGTGAGTAATAACAACACCAACGATCTTGTCTTTAATCTCACGTATATATGAAAAGTCAGGTATTAATATATCAACACCATGCATTGTCTCATCTGGGAAACTCATACCAACGTCAACAAGAATTGCTTCGTTGTCCGTTTCAAACACACAAATATTTCCACCAATTTCGCCTAGTCCACCAAGTGGAGTAATGCGAATCTTTTCTTTTGATGCAAGATCTAGCTTATAGTGAGGGTTCAGTCTTTGCTTATGTGCTTCTTGATTTTTAGTAACAAAATTTCTAAGGTTTTCATCAATTGGTGTAGGTTGTCTACGGTGACGATTTTTATTTTTATTGTTACTTGGTTTATTTCCATTGGGTTTTACTTCGCCATTTTTATTTTGATTATTATTTGGCTTACGATTATTGTTATTTGGTCTGCGATTGTTATTTGACTTATTACCTTGTAGAGGTTCACTTGTCATTTTAGTCTCTTGTTTAACTTCTTTATTCTCTTGTATAGGAACACTCACTGGTGTACCCTCATTTTCTTCTGCCATCCAAACTCCCTTTATGTAATTATTTTATAAAGTTGGTGATAGTCTTGAGTGGAAACTTGATGAGGACGAATCGTCTGTATAAGCTCTAATGTTTGGAAAACATTAATCAGAAGTTCTTTATCATACTTAGAAGATAGATTTTTCATTAAAGTTTTTCGAGGTTGGCTAAAAGCAACTCTTAGCATATCTTCAAAATCTTTATCACATCTATCACTATTCTTTTGTATGAGAAAAACAGCAGAGTCTACTTTTGGCTGAGGGTCAAACGCAGTTGGTGGAACTTTTACAACTATGTTAGCTGTTCCTACACTTTGAGTTATAATACCCAAAGAACCAAAAACTTTTCCACCTGCATTAGCACAAAATTTCTCTGCTACTTCAAGCTGAACCATTACAAGTATATTTTTACACATTGGATCTTCGAGCGCTTTTAGGATTATCTTCGTTGCGATATAGTAAGGCAAGTTTGCCACTAAGTCGTACGCTTCATCAACTAAAGTACTCTGCCAAGCTTGCAGAACATCCCCACAATTTATGTGGAATCGCTTGGTATCGATCTCTTCTTTAAATGTACTTTGTAATAGTTTACACAAATCGGTATCTACCTCAAAAGCTTCAACACTTTTGACATCAACTAAAAATTTAGTTAAATCACCTAAGCCAGGCCCAATTTCAACGATTTTATTATCGTTTTTGGGCATCGCTTGGATTATCTTGACTAAAATGGACTGGTCTTTTAGAAAGTTCTGTCCAAACTTCTTCTTTGCAACAATATTTTCTCTATTCATAACCACAAGTCTATACTAAGTTTACTTACAAATAGGTTACAAACTAAAAAAGATTTCTAATTGTTGCCTTTTATCACTTTTAATTATACTTATTTAAAAAATAACTTAAACTTGTTTCACGTGAAACATTTTGGACACCCTAATAAGTCAAAACTAATTATAAGTCTATCATAGTATAATTCAAAAATATATATAAAAGGTATATTCTCCTATGAACTATTTTGCCAAAAGAATTATTCCCTGTTTAGATGTTAAAGATGGACGTGTTGTAAAAGGTGTAAACTTTGTTGGTCTTAAAGATGCAGGCGACCCTGTTGAAGTTGCTCGCCGTTACAATGAAGAGGGAGCAGATGAACTTACATTTTTAGATATCACTGCTTCTTCAGATAATCGTGACACTATAGTTGACATTGTTGCACAAGTAGCACGGGAAATATTTATTCCCCTTACTGTAGGTGGTGGTATTCGAAAACTTGAAGATATCTATGCACTACTCAATGTAGGTTGTGATAAAGTTAGTGTAAACTCAGCCGCTATTAAACGCCCAGAACTTATAAATGAAGGTGCTAAGCGTTTTGGTTCACAGTGTATAGTAACTGCCATAGATGTTAAACGCACTGGTGATCAATACAATGTATTTTTAAATGGTGGCCGAGTTGACACTGGAATAAATGCACTAGAATGGGCGAAGGAAGTTGTTGATAGAGGTGCTGGTGAAATCCTTTTAACCTCTATGGATGCAGATGGTACAAAAGCTGGTTTTGAGCTCAACATAACTGAGCAAATATCTCGTGCTGTTAATGTACCTGTAATTGCAAGTGGTGGTGCTGGAACTATGCAACACATAAAAGAGGTGTTTAATTGTGGAGCAGATGCTGCACTGGCTGCAAGCATCTTTCACTTTAAAGAGATAGATATCATGGATTTAAAACATTATCTCCATGAACAAAATATACCCGTAAGGTTTTAAAATGATTATATGTGCTGGAAATAACGAAAACTTTAACTTTGCTCTCTCAACTGGAGTAGGGCTTGTAGAAACAAGTATGAACCTAACTAGACTTTGTCTATTTGATAAACCAGAATTTTTACTTTTTGTAGGAACAGCTGGTAGTTATGGCGATAAAAAAATATTTGATATTGTAGAATCAAAAACAGCTGCAAACATTGAGTTAGCATTTTTATCTAATGATGCCTATACTCCTTTAGACAATGTTGTTACTACTAACGAAACTAACGTAAAAGACATTGTTGTCAACTCTTCTAACTATATATCTACTAACGAAGAGTTATCAAAAAACTTTTTAAAGCTAGGGCTAGGTATAGAAAATATGGAGTTTTTTGCTGTTTTAAAAATAGCACAAGAGTTTAATATTCCAGCTGGTGGTGTTTTTTGTATAACAAACTATACTAACGCGAATGCTCATGACGACTTCGTAAAGAACCAAGATAAAGCAAAAGAACTCCTCAGTAATCATGTTCATAAACGCATAAAAGAACTAACATAAGTATGAGTACATTAAAACCATCTCTTCTTGATTACACACAAAAAGAGTTAACCGAGCTTATTAAACCTGCGTTTAGAGTCAAACAGATATATAATTGGCTGTATCATCAGTATGCGGAAAGTTACGATGATATGAAAAATATTCCAAAAGCTCTTAAAGAAGAGTTAGCAGAGAAGTACTTAGTTAATCCTCTTAAAATTGCGAATAAAGAAGAATCAACAGATGGAACAATCAAGTACCTTCTAGAACTCCAAGATGGTAAAACTATGGAAGCTGTTTGGCTTAAGATGAAAGATGAGCTTAAAGATGAAGACGGTGTTGTATATCAAGAAGCAAGATATACTATATGTGTCTCAACACAAGTCGGCTGTAAAGTCGGCTGTACATTTTGTTTAACGGCTAAGGGTGGTTTTACACGAGATTTAAGTGCTGGAGAGATAGTTGCTCAAGTAGTTACTCTTAAACGCGATAACAATCATAAACGCAACCGTAAGATAAACATAGTATATATGGGAATGGGTGAGCCTTTAGATAATTTAAACAATCTTGCCAAGGCTATAGAGATTTTTAAAGAAGATGAAGGGCTTTGCATTGGTGGTAAACGCCAGACTGTTTCTACAAGTGGATTAAGTACGAAGATAGATAAGCTTGGAGAGATGGATTTAGGTGTTCATATAGCCATTTCACTTCATGCAGTTGATGATGAACTTAGAAGTGAGCTTATCCCAATGAACAAAGCACACAACATAAACTCTATCATAGAAGCTGTAAAACGATTCCCTATAGATACTCGCAAGCGTGTAATGTTTGAGTACCTAGTTATTAAAGATAAAAACGATGACTTAGGCAGTGCTAAAAAGCTCGTAAAGCTTCTCACAGACATCAAAGCCAAGGTAAACCTTATATACTTCAATCCATATCCAGGGACTGAATATAAAAGACCAACTAAAGCAGATATGGTTTCATTTCAAGAGTACCTCATTAATCATGGTCTTCTATGTACTATTCGTGACTCTAAAGGTATAGATATCAGTGCTGCTTGTGGTCAACTTAAAGAAAAAGTCGCAGGAGAAGAGTAGTGAACTATGTTGAAATAGGTCAAATGATCTTTTTAGTAGTTGTGTTTACAATTGGGATAGGCGGTTTTATCTATGCTGCTACAAAAGATGACTAAAGTCCTTTAAATATAAAATATGGTATTATTTTCTATAACACAAAAGGAATTAATATGGCAGATAAAACAGATGCAGACAGAATAAAAGAAGTTTATAAACTATGTAAGGGTCACTTTGGTGATGTAAGATTTGTTGGTCTTAAATATCATAGTAAAATTGGTTGGGTTTCAAAAGCTCAATTTAATAGTGATGAAGTTGGAAATTTAACGGCAGACGGTAAAACAAGTACTGAAGCTTTAAGAAATTTAAGAAATCGTATCAAGAAAATTATTAAAAGATATAATGGAGTTTAGGCTCTGTTAAATAGAAGATATTTGTAGTAAAACGACCAACACACCAGGGAGGTCGTCTATGGGTCTAATAATACCTAAGTAATCTTATAAAAAACTAACAAAAATAAATCAAATTAAAATCCTCTTTTTAAATATATCCCTTAAATAAAATTTATATACTCTATAACAATAGAAAATTCTTTTCTTTATGTGTATTATTCACACATTGTTATAAACAGTGAATAAAGTTCGACTTTCAATGAAGAAAATATGAAATTCTTCTATGATTTAAGAAAAAATTTATATAAATACTTACTGAAATAGAAACTTTTATATAGCTTAAAGCCCTGTTTATAGGGCAATGTCGGAAAACATAGTAAAATTATATATTTTAAAATTATAAATATAAAAACTACAAAAAGTTATTCACATCCATACTATGGAAACAAACCTTTTTAAAGTCAATCATACTTTTTACTTTATACTCTTTACTATATAATTCAAATTCCAACTCACATGCATGAAGAAGAAGTCTACTTGACCCACCATTATTTATTCTATTTACTGGAGTAAACTCTCTATCAAGAAATTTAATAATGTTTGCTTCATTCTGCCCATAAATTGGATCACCGACTATTGGATGTTTCACGTGAAACAAATGAACACGTATCTGATGTTGTCTTCCTGTATGAGGTGAACATTCTATGAGAGTCATATCTTTCTCTGGAAAATACTCTAGAGGTCTAAAGCTAGTCTTAGATTCTTTTCCAGTACTGTCAACTTTAACAACCATTCTCACTAGAGCAGACTCAGCTTGAAAACGCAGTAAAGGCTCTTCTACAATAAGTTCATTTTTAAACTCACCATGAACCATCGCAAAATATTTTTTCTTCATATCTCTTTCTTGAAACATCATCTTAATCTCGCGTTCACTAGTTTTGTTAGTCGAACACAAAACTAATCCACTTGTCTCTTGGTCAATCCTATGGCCGATGTTAGCATCCATGCCATACTGAGACTTTAATTCATCTATGAGAGAGTAGGGGGTTGCCTTAGTTTGAGGATGAACTAGTACACCACTTGGTTTATCAAATACTACAAACTCATCTTCAACAAAAGTAGGTTCTAATCCACGAGATATTGGTTCAAAATAAATGAACTCTATTTCCCCTTCTATCTCTCCAGCAGTCTTTAACATCTTTTCTCCATTAACAAGAACGCGACCCTTAGATATATAACGCTGTGCTTCTCGTTGAGGATATCCAAATTCATTCATAAGATAAAAGAGTGCTCTCTGTTTCTCTTTGACAAAATAGTTCTTTTTTACAAATGGCATTTTTAATTCCTCTGTTATGATATTTATTGTAAAATACCAAACTTTAATTAGACGAATTTTAGCGTAAATTTATAAGAGATAAACTAGAAGGAATAGAAATGGTAGAGAGATATTCAAGACCAGAGATGGCAGAAAAATGGACACAACATGCAAGATATGCAGCATGGCTAGAAGTTGAAAAAGCAGCAGTTAAAGCTTGGGCAAAACTTGGGAAAATTCCTCAAGAAGATGCAGATAAGATTGTAAAAAATGCTACATTCTCAGTAGAAAGAATCGAAGAGATAGAAGCTGTTACTAAACATGACTTAATTGCGTTTAATACAAGTGTTAGTGAGTCTCTTGGTGAAGAGTCTAGATGGTTTCACTATGGTATGACTTCTTCAGATGCTGTCGATACTGGTGTTGCTCTTCAAATGAAAGCTTCACTAGAAATAATTATAGCTGATGTGAAAATGCTTATGGCATCTATTAAGACAAGAGCAGAAGAACATAAGATGACTCTTATGGTTGGACGTTCACATGGTATTCATGGTGAGCCAATCACTTTTGGTTTGACATTAGCTGTTTGGTATGATGAGATGGCTCGTCACTTACTAAACCTAGAGCAAACTATGGATGTTATTTGTGTAGGTCAAATCTCTGGTGCTATGGGTAACTTTGCTCATGCTCCGCTAGAGCTTGAAGAGTATGCGATGGCTGAACTAGGACTAAAACCTGAACCATGTTCTAATCAAGTAGTTCACCGTGATAGATATGCGAGACTTGCAACTGCATTAGCAAGTATGGCTTCTTCTATAGAAAAATTTGCAGTACAAGTTAGACATCTTCAGCGTACAGAAGTATACGAAGCTGAAGAGTTTTTTGCAAAAGGACAAAAAGGTTCGTCTGCAATGCCTCACAAGCGTAATCCAATACTAACGGAAAACATAACTGGTTTAGCTCGTATGATACGCTCATATGCGATGCCAGCTATGGAAAATGTCGCATTATGGCATGAACGTGATATATCTCACTCTTCTACTGAGCGTTTCTGGTTACCAGATGCTTTTATAACAACTGACTTTATGCTGCAGCGTATGAATAGTGTTATATCTAAACTAACTGTTTATCCTGAGAACATGATGAAAAACCTAAACCTAACAGGTGGACTTGTTTTTTCTCAACGTGTTTTACTTGAGCTTCCACTTCAAGGAGTATCTCGCGAAGATGCTTATAGAATTGTACAGAAAAATGCAATGAAAGTTTGGGAAGAGATACAACAAGGAAAACCAAGTACAGATGCAAATGGTGAATCTTTGTATCTTAACCACTTGCTAGAGGATGAAGAACTTGGCAAATCACTAAGTGAAAAGCAAATTCGTGAATGTTTCAACTATGATTACTATACTAAAAATGTGGATAAGATCTTTAAAAGAGTTTTTAAATAAGCTAAACAACTAATAAGTATAACCTTTCTGGTTATGCTTTTTATCACCTTAAATTATGCATATTTACAATGTAACATTTCTTTCAAATTCCACATTAAATTATCCCTATTTAAAGTTTTTTATTATTATACTTTCGCTAAAATTCAATATAGTTTTAACGATTTTTTCTGTAATTTTTCATGTGAATGATTATGCAAAAAATCCAAAATTACTAAAAATATTTTATAGGGTCCCATAATGATAACAGTAATAAAACGCAATGGAAGAACAGAACCATTAGACATCGCAAAGATACAAAAATACACTTCAGCAGCCGTAAAAGGTCTTAGTAATGTAAGTCAGAGTGAGCTAGAAGTTGATTCACAGATTCACTTTCGTGATGGTATAACATCTAAAGAGATTCAAGAAACTCTCATTAAAACTGCAGTTGATAAAATAGACATTGATGCTCCTAACTGGACTTTTGTAGCATCGCGTTTATTCCTTTTTAATATGTATCACCAAGTAAATGGTTTTACAGGCTACTCTTCTTTAAAAAAGTATTTCCAAAAAGGGGAGAAAGAAGGACGTATTCTTCTAGGATTAAAAGAAATGTACGATCTTGATGAACTTGAAAAACATCTAGTTCCAGAGCGTGACTTACAGTTTAACTATCTCGGAGTTAAAACTCTTTATGATAGATACCTTATAAAAGATGCTAACTCTTCTCCTATTGAACTTCCTCAGCATATGTTTATGGGAATTGCAATGTTCTTAGCACAACGTGAAGAAAACCGCCAAGAATGGGCTATCAAGTTTTATAACATGATAAGTACTTTTGAAGTTATGCTTGCAACACCAACACTTAGTAATGCAAGGACTCCTAGACACCAACTTTCTTCTTGTTACATTGGTTCAACACCTGACAATATAGAAGGAATTTTTGACTCTTACCAAGAGATGGCTATGCTTTCTAAATTTGGTGGAGGAATCGGCTGGGACTGGACTGGTATACGTTCAATGGGTTCATTTATTGATGGACATAAAAATGCAGCAGGTGGAACTGTACCATTTCTTAAAATCACAAATGACATCGCTATAGCAGTTGACCAACTCGGAACAAGAAAAGGTGCTATCGCTGTTTATATGGAACCATGGCATATAGACATTAACGACTTTTTAGACCTTAAGAAAAACTCTGGTGAAGAGCGTCGCCGTGCCCATGATTTATTTCCATCAATGTGGCTCAATGACATATTTATGCAAAGAGTTCAAGAAGATGCAATCTGGACACTTTTTGACCCTTACGATACAAGGGAACTTACAGAATTATATGGTGAAGCATTTAACAAACGCTACTGTGAACTTGAAAATGATGACACTATCATAAAAGAAACACTCAAAGCGAAAGATTTATGGAAAAAAATTCTTACATCTTACTTTGAAACAGGTTCTCCATTTCTTTGTTTTAAAGACAATGCTAACCGCGCTAACCCAAATGATCACTTTGGTATTATACGTAGTTCTAACCTTTGTACAGAAATTTTTCAAAACACGCAGCCTAACCACTACAAAATAAAGTTTGTTTTTGAAGATGGAGAAAGTGTTAGTTATGAAGAAGATGAAATAGTAAAAGTAGATAGTGGCATTGAAAAACCTGCGAAAAAAGTAACTGCATTAGACTCACTTGGAGGACTTCCAATTTTTGTTGTTGAAAAAGAAAAAGTAGATGGATCAACTGCAGTTTGTAACCTTGCATCTATAAACCTTTCACGTATAAATACAAAAGATGATATAGATAGAATCGTTCCCACCGCTGTAAGATGTTTAGATAACGTTATAGACCTAAACTTTTACCCTGTTGAAAAAGTAAAACGTACTAACATGAAAAGTCGTTCAATTGGTCTTGGTGTTATGGGTGAAGCGCAAATGTTAGCAGAGTTTGCAATAGAGTGGGGATCACAAGAACACTTTGATAAGATAGATGAAATAATGGAAGCTGTTTGTTATAACACTATCTCAGCTTCTTCAGACTTAGCAAAAGAAAAAGGTGAGTATCCAGAGTTTAAAGGCAGTAAATGGAGTCGAGGTATTTTTCCTCAAGACCATGCAACTGCAGATGTTATAAATTTAGTAGATCGTGGTGGACTTTTTGCCTCGACATACGAATGGGAAAGTTTGCGAACTAAGGTTAAATCTCAAGGGATGAGAAATGGTTACCTGATGGCTGTTGCACCTACAAGTTCAATTTCTATTTTAACTGGAACAACTCAAGCTATTGAACCTGTATTTAAACGCAAGTGGTTTGAAGAGAACCTTTCAGGACTTATTCCTGTTGTTGTGCCTAAACTCTCAGCTGAAAATTGGGCTTATTACACTCCTGCTTATGACCTGAACCAAACACTTCTTATAAAAGTAGCTGCAATCCGTCAAAAATGGATAGATCAGGGGCAATCTTTAAATATCTTTATCTCTCTTGATAAAGCAAGTGGAAAATACTTAAATGAAATCTATATGCTAGCTTGGAAACTTGGACTAAAGTCTACATATTACCTCCGTTCACAATCTCCAGAAGTAGCAAGTGATGTAGAAGATAGAAGTATGGAGTGTGTTGGTTGTCAATAGGCATCGATTTAGAACGTTTCGAGCACTTTAAAGATTCAGAATTTCGTTCTCTCGAGATTCTCTCCCCTGGACAACTAAAAATAACTTTTACAGTGCAAGATAAAGCAAGAGAATTTGACTGGATAACACTCTCTCTAGAATTTTCCGGTGTAACCGATGCTAAGCTACATGAAGAATCAAAAATGAAACTTATAAACCTTAGTGATGGTATAAATATTATAAAAACAAATACTGGGTTTGCTTTTGGAATTGGAGAGTGCTATAATATATCAAATATACAAAGCTCTGTTTGTTATATACTCTATAGGAGTCTAAAATATGAAGAAGGCTTATTTTAAAAGGATAATTTATGAGTTATGATGTACGTGGTGAGATTTTAGGTTTTAGTGATACAGCAAATGTGAATATAGTAGAGATAGATGATTTATTTTCAACAATGGTTGACACAAACAATGAAAACATCTCTTTTACAATTGTAAATCCATATATGCTAAGAGAGTATTCGTTTCATATACCCTTAGATATAAAAGTACTTTTAGAGATAAATGAAACATCTAAATTAATTGTTTATAATATTTTAGTTATACAAAAGCCTTTAGAAAATTCGACTATAAACTTTTTAGCACCTATCATCATAAATGAAGATAATAAAAAACTAGCACAATTTATACTTGAACCAAGAAAAAACCCTGATTTTGGTATGGCAGAATCTATAAAGTCATTCAAGCAATAAAATGAGAGTAGTATGTCCACACTGTTTAGGTGTAAATAATATACCCGAAAAAGATAGTTATAAAAAAGCAAACTGTGGTAAATGTAAAAAGTCTTTACTTGAAACTAAGCCTATGGATCTAGTAGAAAACAATGTTGATGAAGTGGTAGTAAATAGTGATATACCAGTTATTGTTGACTTCTGGGCACCTTGGTGTGGACCCTGTAAGATGATGGGACCAGTTTACGAAAAAGTATCCAAAATATATCCACTAAAAGCACTCTTTACAAAAGTAAATACTGAGAATGAGCAAAACTTAGGTGCTAGGTTTGGAATAAGAAGTATACCAACTCTCATAGTTTTTAAAGATGGTAAGGAAGTTAACAGAGTCTCTGGTGCTCTTGATGAATCAAACTTAATTAAACTAGTAAACTCATTTATTTAAATAAGCCTCTTGTAACATCTTTTAAAAAAGTTACAATAAATGGCTATAGTATTTTAATTACTTTGGGACAATAATTTAGTTATTGTCTAAGTTAGGCTTTAGCCTTTAATATATGAACAGCAGTAATCTGTAACTTTTGTTACCTTCACATCAAAAGATAAGTTAGCACCAACATTAAAAGTCTCCGGTGTGTTAAGAGTTTTCCACTCTTCATTTGGTAGTTTAATCTCTAAATCACCACTTAACATTTCCATAATCTCTGCTTCATTTGTACCAAAAGTATATTCACCTGGAAGCATAATACCAAGAGACTTTATAGTACCATCACTGAACTCTAAAGTTCTACTTGTTACCTTTCCATCATAATATATATTTGCCTCTTTTACAGCCGTTACATTTTCAAATTTACTCATTTCATTCCTTTATTTAATTTTACCCTTTGAGAGTGTGTAATAGCAACAGCCATTGCATCACTTATATCAAGTGGTTTAATTTCTTGTTTGATGTTAAGCAATCGTTTAACCATAAAGTTAACCTGTTCTTTACTCGCCTTACCTTTACCAGTAAGTGCTTTTTTCACTTGTAAAGCAGTATACTCATTAAATTGTCCAAACTCTTGTAATAACTTAAGCATTATAGCACCTCTAAACTGTGCTAACTTTATAGTAGTTGCCGGATTATGTGCATAAAATATATCTTCCATGGCAACTTCATCAATAGTATGAGAAGCAAATACTCTAGTTAAGCCCTCAACCATCTGAGGAATCTGGAACTGCAGTTCCTCTGCTTTCATTTTTATAAGACCCGCTTCTACTAAAGATATTTTTGAGTTTTCTAATCTTATAAGAGCATAACCCATATTTCTTGTTCCAGGGTCTATCCCTAAAATAATCATGCTTTACTTTCTATTTGAAATGGTTCTGGAAACTCTTTGAGTTTTTTATAACTTTGGATACTCTTTGCAATCATTCTATGAAGGCTATTTGGGTCTTGAAAGTTTATCTTAGCTATTAAGTCTCTTCCACCTAAACTCTGCATAACCCATAGTTGCATCTCACTAGGTTTAAAAGTCTCTCTAACATTAATACGTCGTAAGAGGTCTGAAAAGTCTTGAGCACTTTTTTCACTATCTTTTAAAACAGTTTTATAGATACTATGTAATAAATTAGCTATATCCTCAGCATCCGTATCTGTATCAAAAGTTTTTTTAATGCCACTCATCGCTAAAAGTTTAGAAAGTTTTTTTAAAAACTTATACTCAGGCTTTAGACCTTCTATGAGTATATTTCGTGCACTACCAAATTTGTTAATAAGGTCTAATACTATTTCAATTGTCTCTTCATCAGTATTAAGCCCATACTCATCTATAATTATTTTTGCTTCTTTTATACTCACTTAATAAACCCTCCCTCACGTAATTTATCTAGAATAGCTTCATGCTCTAGACCTTGCTTTTTATAGATATTATACCAAACCTGGCCCTCTTCATTAAACTTTATTTCCTCTTTAGAATACATAGCTTCATGTTCTAATGTATTAAAGTGCTCTATGAGCTTCGCTATATTCATAATATACTGTCTATGAAATTGTGCTTTGGGTGAAGAAGAGAAAAGCCATCTAATCGCATCATAAAACATTTGAGCTGTTCTGTTCGTTTCATGCATATGCACTCTTAAAAGATACTCTCCATCAGTGTTTTTAAATTCTTTTCTTACATAGTTTGGTTGGAGTTTCTTTCTTTCTTGGTCAAAAAAACTTACAACACGTTTTATATCTAAATTAGAATTTTCTTTTCTCTCTAAGTTAGGCTCTTTAACTGTCGTATTTACAATTTCTTTTTTAACTTCAACTTCTATAATTTTTTCATCTTGAATTTGGAGGGCAAAAAGATTCTTATCTTCTTTTACTTCTTCATCAAGTTCAAAAAGGTTTTTGAAGTCATCTAAGATATCAAGACCACTTAAAATATCTACAAATCCCTCAAAAGATATCTGTCCACTTTTCTCAAAACGTGTGTACTTACTATAGTTCATATTTATTTTTTGTGCAAAAAGTTCTTGTGTTTTAAATCTTTTTTTACGAATACTCTTCACTTGTTTAGCTATATCTTTTAAAGTGTCTAAATTTTCTTCCATTTTTCTTCTTTTCGTGCATATTTTGCCAAATTATAACAAATTCTTTATTAAATCGTTCATATATTAACGATTTTATAAATTAAAAATTTGCAAGATTTTATAGCTATTCCTTCTATTCACGTATGTATAAATTAGTTATTCACGTATATTTAACTTTTTTTTATATAAATAGAGAGTATTATTCACATATACAATTAAATATAGGAAATAATGTGAATATAGGTAAAGAAGTTTTAAATCTTCTCAAAGAAGAGATTACAGAAGTTGAATACAACCGTTATATAAAACACTTAAATTATGATTTAAAAAAATCTAATGCAAATTTAGCAATATTTTATGCACCGAATGCTTTAGTAGTAAATTGGATTAAAAATAGATATACAGAAAAAATTTCCCATCTTTTTGAAATAAAATCTAATGCAAAAGTTACTGTACAAATAACTCTGAAAAACAAAGTTGAAACAAAAAAAACTAAACAGATAGTAGAAGCTAAACAAAGTAGTTCACTTCTTAACACTTCTCACTCATTTTCAAACTTTATGGTTGGTGGATCTAACCAGTTTGCCTATGCTGCCGTTAAAAGTGTTAGTGAAAATGCAGGAAATGTTTATAATCCCCTTTTTATCTATGGGGGTGTTGGTCTTGGTAAAACTCACCTTATGCAAGCTGCGGGAAATGTTTTTCAAGATGAAGGAAAGGTTGTTATATATACATCAGTTGAACAATTTTTAAATGACTTTACACGTAGTATTCGTAATAACACTATGGAACGTTTTCGTGAAAAATATCGGAAGTGTGATGTTTTACTTATAGATGATATTCAATTTTTATCTAATAAAGAAGGAATTCAAGAAGAGTTATTTCATACTTTTGAAGCACTAAAAGGTGATGGTAAACAGATAATGTTTACAGCAGATAAACATCCTAAAAAAATAGCAGGACTTGAAGCAAGACTACAAAGTCGATTTGAGTGGGGTTTAGTAGCAGACATACAACCTCCTGAACTAGAGACAAAAATAGCTATTATTGAAAAAAAATGTGAGATTAATCGAGTTTCTTTATCTAAAGACATAATAAATTATATAGCAACCGTTATAGAAAGTAATGTACGTGAAATTGAAGGAATATTATCTAAACTTCATGCCTACTCACAACTTATGCATATAGATTTAAATTTAGAATTTACTAAAAATGTTCTCAAAGATCAAATGAATGAAAATCGAGAAAATCTTACTATTGAAAATATAACGCAAACTGTTGCAAAAGATTTAAACATAAAACCAAGTGAAATAAAATCCAAAGGTCGAAGTAAAAATATAGTTTATGCAAGACGAATTTCTGTATATATATGTCGTGAGCTTACACAAAATACTATGCCACAACTAGCAAAGTATTTTGGTATGAAAGACCATACTGCAATATCACACACTATTAAAAAAATTAATGAATTAATTAAAGATGATGAAGATTTTAAACTTAAAATAGATGAGTTAACAAATAAAATAACCTCTGCATCTTAAAATTTAACTCTTTATCTATAAAAAAAGATATAATAATAAAAGTGAATAGATGTGAAAGAACTTTAATATGTTCATCACATAACAAATAACACACTAGTAGTGGAAAAGTGTCTTTATCACATATTCACATGACCCTACTACTAACTACTAAAATTATAATAAATATATAGGAAATTAAACTATGATAATAACTATTTCTAAATCAATACTAGAAAACATACTCATTCATGCAGGGCCATTTTTAGAAAAGAAAGATACATCACAAATTACTTCACATATATATTTAAATGCTAATAACAATTCTCTTACACTAAAAGCAACTGATTATGAAATTGGATTTTGTGTAATAGTTAATAATGTAAATATACAAAATGAAGGGAATATTACTGCTAATGGTAAAAAGTTTTTAGATATTGTTAGAATATTAAAAGATGGAGATATAAAATTAGAAGTAAAAAATGATATTTTACATATTTCACAAGGTTTTTCTAATTTTAAACTTCCAACATTTTCTTATAATGAATTTCCTGAATTCCCATCTCATGAAGGTAAAGCTCGTATATCAATTGAATCTCATACTCTAATTGAATCTCTTAAAAAAATAACTCCTGCAATAGATAATAATAATCCTAAATTTGAATTAAATGGTGCTTTAATTGATATTCATAATAATTCAATAAACTTTGCATCAACTGATACAAGACGCTTATCTGTAGTAGATGTAATAAATGACAGTGAAAATGAACTAAGTATTATAATTCCTAAAAAAGCTATATTAGAAATTCAAAAACTATTTTTCGATAATATAGAATTATATTATGATGACACAAATCTAATAATTATTTCAGATCAATATACATTTTTTACTAAATTAATAAATGGTAAGTTTCCTGAATATTTAAGAATTATTCCAAAAGAAATAAAAAATAAATTAGTTTTACCAAAAGCAGTTATGATTGATTCAATAAAACAAATTACCACAATTTCAACAGATGTAAGAATTACATTTCATGGTGAAGTAATAACTTTTGAATCTCTTAGCGATGATAATATTGAAGCAAAAACAGAAATAGGATTTTCAACAGGTTTTAGTGAACCTTTTTCAATAGCAATTAACTCAAGATATTTATTAGATTTTTTAAACTCAATAAATAATTCAGAATTTACAATAGGCCTCAATGAAAGTAATCTTCCTTTTATACTAAGTGATGAGAACTTTAAAACAGTTGTTATGCCCATAGTTATATAATTGGATGATATAAAACTTTTATTTAGTAAAATTTAGATAAAATATCTCTAATTATGCCAAATGGCTATTTACGGAGATATAAATGGAAAATTACGGTGCTAGTAATATTAAAGTCCTTAAGGGATTAGAAGCTGTTAGAAAACGTCCAGGAATGTATATAGGCGATACTGGACATCGTGGTTTACACCATCTTGTTTATGAAGTTATTGATAACTCTATTGATGAGGCTATGGCTGGGCACTGTGATACTATTACTGTAACACTTACAAAAAATGGAACTTGTAAAGTTTCAGATAATGGTCGTGGTATTCCTACTGATATGCACCCAACTGAAGGTATGTCTGCTGCAACTGTTGTTTTAACAGTTCTTCATGCTGGTGGTAAGTTTGATAAAGATACTTACAAAGTATCTGGTGGTCTTCATGGGGTTGGTGTTTCAGTTGTAAATGCACTTTCAGCAGATCTTCATATGACTATTCACCGTGAAGGTGAAATTTTTGAACAAGACTTTAAAGAGGGAATTCCTCAAGAAGCACTAGCAGTAACTGGTACAACTCGTAAAACAGGTACAACCATTGAGTTTGCCGCTGATCCAACTATATTTACAGAAACAATAACTTTTGAATATGAATATCTTTCAAAACGTTTTAAAGAACTTGCATATCTAAACCCATTTATAACAATTAAATTTAATGACGAACGTAACGGTGAAAAAGAAGTTTACCACTTTGAGGGTGGAATAGCTCAATATGTATCAGATATGAATAAAAAAGTTGTAGTAGCTGATGTTTGTTCATTTAGTCAAAAAGTTGAAGATATAGAATTTGATGTTGCACTAATGTACAATGATGCTTATGATGAAAAACTTGCATCTTTTGTTAATAATATTAGAACACCAAATGGTGGAACACATGAAGCAGGATTTCGTGCAGGTTTAACACGTGTTATTTCTTCTTATAATTCTAAAAATGGTGTTGCAAAAGAAAAAGACATAAAGATCACTGGTGATGATGTAAAAGAAGGTTTAATAGCAATAGTATCTGTACGTGTACCTGAACCTCAATTTGAGGGTCAAACAAAAGGTAAACTTGGTAATACTTATGTTAGACCATTAGTTCAAAAAGCTACAGGTGAAGAATTATCCAAATATTTTGAAGAAAACCCTATCCAAGCCAAAGCAATTGTAGCCAAAGCACTTTTAGCTGCTCGTGGACGTGAAGCTTCTAAAAAAGCTCGTGATTTAACTCGTAGAAAAGACTCTATGAGTGTTGGAACACTTCCAGGTAAGTTAGCAGATTGTCAAAGTAAAGATGCATCGGAATGTGAACTTTATTTGGTGGAAGGGGATTCTGCTGGTGGTTCTGCAAAGATGGGACGTGACCGTGTTTTTCAAGCAATTTTACCACTTAAAGGTAAGATTTTAAATGTTGAAAAAGCACGTTTAGAAAAAGTTTTAAAGTCTGATGAAATTACTAATATGATTACAGCAATGGGATGTGGTATTGGTGAAGAGTTCAATGAAGAAAAACTTCGTTATCACAAGCTAATTATTATGACGGATGCGGATGTTGATGGAAGTCATATTCAAACACTTCTTTTAACTTTTTTCTTTAGATATTACCGTACTATCGTTGAAAATGGTTATCTTTATTTAGCTCAGCCACCTCTTTATCGTTACAAAAAAGGTAAAAAAGAGATTTATTTTAAAGATGATGGAGAAATGAATAGCTTTTTAATAGATAATGGAATTGAATCTTTAGAAGGTCAAACTTTAGGACATAATGATTTATTATCTTTCTTTAAAATGGTTGATCATTATGCTGGAAGTTTAGAGGCACTTAGACGTCGCTATTCACTTATATCTCTTATTCGTCATTTTGTTGAAAATCCAGATCTTATAAGCCTTAGCGCAAAAGATTTATTTCCTAAAATAGAAGAGTTTTTAACTTCTATTGATAACAACATACTTACAAAAACAATTGATGAAGAGAGTAATGAGATTCATATTTTTGTACAAACACAGGGTGGAATGGAAGAATTACTTATAAATGATGATTTATTTACTGCACCTCATTTTACGGAAGCTGATTTTGTTTATAAAAAGATTCAAGAGTGGGAACTTACTTTCGATAAAGATATTATTACAGAGCTTGAAAATATTAAAGAGTATGCTAAGAAAGGTTCATATATCCAACGCTACAAAGGTCTTGGTGAAATGAATCCTGATCAGTTATGGGAAACGACTATGACAAAAGAAAATCGTGTACTGCTTCAGATTACTATTGAAGATGCTGAAGTGGCTTCTGACACGTTTACACTATTTATGGGTGATGAAGTTGAACCTCGTCGTAACTATATTGAAACACATGCAAAAGATGTGAAACACCTCGACGTTTAATACTGCTATATGTTACTTCCACAGACAAAAGAGAGGGAATACCGTTTTAAGTTAGCACTTAGAATGGGTCTTCCAATTTTTTCTCTTATTGTTGCTCTTCTTTCTTACTCATTTTTTGAAAATTATGAAACACTTACACCTCTGTTTATTGCAGAATCTATTTTACTTTTGGTCTTTACAATTTATTTTTTTCTTTTTCTTATTTATAAAGGTTTTGATGTAAAAATAACTGATGATGTTAGTAAAACATTTACACGTGAATACCTCTTTTCTTATTTAAAAAAAATCTTAAAAAAAGAAAAAGAGTATGCTTTAGTTCTTGTAAGCATAGACAATTTAAATGATATAAATACTCAGTATGGAATAAACAATGGTGACAAGGTTTTAGAAGAAGTTGCTCAATGGATAGAAGCTTATTTAAAGTCACAAGATCTAGAAAACTATCCAATGGGACATATTAAAGGTGGAGACTTTATTATAGGCTTTAAAGGCACAGCAGAAGAGTACAATACAACTTTAGAGTTGATGTGTTTAAAGTCTAGTGAGTTTAAAGTCCAAGATATGGAAATTAAAATTTCTGGGGCCATAACAGATACGGAGTACTCCAGAGACTTACATTACATGATAGAAAATCTTTTTAACCTTCAAGATGAAGTTAAAAACTCTAAAAACAGAGATAAAGATGAAGAAATAAATCCAAGTGAATTAGAATCTTTTGTGATCAATGCCATTGATAAAAGAAGTATGATTCTTTTGACACAAGATGTTTTTAAAGGTAATAAGCTTTATTTAAAAGAGTGTTTTGTTAAATTAAAAAGCCCTGAGGGTAAACAGTTATTTCCAAAAAAATATCTTAAAATTATTAATAAATTAGGACTTGGTGTAGAGTATGATCAAATGGTTTTGGAGCAACTTATATTAGTTGCTGATAAAAATATTACTTATGCAATTAACATAACACCAACTTCTTTGAGAAATGATAAATTTTTATCATTCGCAAAAGAGTTACTTAGTGGTAGTGATATAAAGTTAGTATTTATTTTGAGTGAACAAGAGTATTTTTCTCACACAGACAGATTAAACTCAATTATAAAATCACTTAAGAAATTTAATGTGAGTATTGCTATTGACAGAGTTGGTTCTTTACATACGAGTTTCTTGTATCTACGTGAACTCAATATTGATTTTATTCGTTTTGACAATTATTATTCTACAGCAATAAAATTAGAAGATAATAAAGCGATAATTAATGGTTTTAACCTCATTGCCCATGAAAAACAAGTTTTAAGTTGGATGAAAAATATTGAAGATGAAGAAACACTAGAGTCTATTTTACATAAGAATATAGATCTTATCCAGGGAAAACAACTTTCAGACTTAGAAAAAATCAGAGAAAACTAATTTTTTTAAGCCATATAAGAGCATCTTCATAAGTTGTAAACTCATTTCTCATTTGAGCTTCGTAAGCCGTATTTAGTATTGTAGAAAAATCTTTGGATGGTTTTAGACCAATGTTTATAATATCTCTTCCTTGAAGAAAAGGTTTGAGTTTGTTGTTATAAACATTAAGTTCGATTGCTTTATTTTTAATATTTTCTAGAGTCTGAATGTTGATTCCTAATTCCATCGCATTTTTATAGCATAAGAACTCTTCAATATTTACCTCAATGGCTAGTTTATAAATCTTATAGTCCGTGATATTGTTTAAATCTATAGATGTATTTAGTAATGAGAGAATATTTTTTATAAGAGCTACTTCATTTGTCAGTTTACTTAGAAAACTTGTTCTTTTCATTTGTGAGAAAAATGTACATATAACTGCTAACATTAAAGTTGTGTCAGGTTTTATAGTATCAAGAGCTACTAACATAGTTTGAAACTCTACTTCACTAAGAGAAGAAAATTCCTCAAAATACAAAAATCCCTGTATATCTTTTAAAAGTAAAATACCTAAGGATGGCTTTTTAGATTTGAGTAAAAGTTTTTTTATTTCATCAAAAACTCTTTCTTTTGGAAGTTCATTTAGTACACTTTTTTGCATCATCTTTTCACATTTTTGATGAAGATTTCTCTCAAGTGAAAGATTAAAACGCGAGGAAAATTGAATAGCTCTGAGTACTCGCAAAGGGTCTTCATCAAATTTTTCTAAGTCTACTGCTCTTAAAAGAGAGTTGTTTAAATCAACTTGTCCATTAAAAGGGTCAAGTATTTTTTTACTCTTTACATCATAACCAATTGCATTTATTGTGAAGTCGCGTCTACTAGTTGCTGTTTTGAAGTCTAGGTTAACATCAGTTTGAACTTCAAAACCTTTATGACCGACTTTTACTTTTGAATCTCGACGAGGAAGAGAGAAATCAATCTCCCAATTTTTCAAAGTGAGCTTACATACACCAAAGCTTTTTCCTACATTATTTACATTTCCAAATTCTTCTAAGATATTTTGGAGTAAATTTAGTGAAGAAATACCATAAAGTTCAATATCTATGTCTTTTGAGGTTTTGTTAAGTAAATAATCTCTTACAAATCCACCAATAATAATAGGTTTAATTGCATATTTATCTAGTTTATCAAATATTTTATTAAGTTCATTTGGGTATTCAATCATTTAAAAGTGTCCTTTTTATAGGATTATTATTTTTATTCTCTTTGGCTTATTGTAGAGGAGCGTACACTTGGCCACCCAGAAGCGTCAACACTTGGCCAGTAGATTACTAAAAAATATTCTTAGTGACATTCTATCATAGGTGGCCAAGTGTTTTATGTATTTGCTAATAATTCTCTCATAGATGGACCACTTAACTCAATTTTATGAGCCGTGTGAATTAGTCTATCCATCATAGCATCAGCTATGGTTTCATTTTTAGTAATAGCCCAAGCAAGACACAGGGGAAGCTGAGATACTTTAGCTGCAACTTCTCCTTTCGCATTTTCGAGCATCCAGTTCTCATTCATTACAGTTAAGGATTGATTATTGGCTAGTTTTACTATTGGCATTTTACTCTTTTTATCAAACCCTATAACAACTCCTGTTGTACCATTAACATAACCTAGCTCTTGATTATTTTTAATAAACAAAACGATAGCATCTTTTTTAAGTGTTATCTCTTGTAGGACTAGTGAGGTCTTGAAAATCTTCTCAAGATTTGCTTTACTTCCTGAATTATCACTTTTAAAGACATGAGGGGGAGTTTGTAAGTTGGCTAATTCTTGTTGATTTATTCTATCAACATCCATATTATGAGTATAGAGCTTTGTTGGAGTAAACTCTATCTCTAGCTCTTGATGAAAACGTGACTCTAAAAGTTCATGTGTCTTTTGAGTGATAGTTCCAGTCCTAATCTCATCTAAAACAAATACAATAGGATCATCAACTTGACGGAACTTTTTTTCTAGGTAACAAGTTCTTAGGTCTAGTTCTTTCCAAGAGGGAGATTGCCATGCAAATCTTTTCTCTTGATGGCCTCTTGAAACAGGAGGTAGTTGAAAAAATCTCCTGATAGTATGACTTGAACCCCACCAAAGGGTAGGGGAGACTTTTTAAAGGCTTTTAAAATACTATCCATAGCCGTAAAAATAGCAGGTGAAATCATAGAAACTTCGTCAATAATGAGTACTTTTAGTTTGGAAAATCTAGTTTGTAATTGCTTCTTGTTGAGGAGACTGTCTAAAAATTCCATATCAACACTATCTCGTATTCCAAGTGAAAAAAAGGAGTGAATAGTAACTCCACCAAGATGTGAAGCTGCAATCCCTGTCGGAGCTAAAATGGAAGGGTAAACTTTTCTCTCTTTAAGGTACTTAATTTATTGATTTAAAACATGAGTTTTACCTGTTCCAGCCGCCCCTGTTGTAAAAATATTTTTTCCTGATTTCAATATCTCTAAGAGAGTAGCTTGTTCCATATCTGTTTCCTAGTTTATTTTAAGCTTTTCCAATACTTTCTCAATTTTAGAGTGTAATATTTAGATGCTTTATCATTTACAATTTTAATTATTAATTTGGTAGTGAACTTTTTTCAACAATAAAATATTTTTTATAATGTGATTTGAAGCTTGTTTTCATAGCACTTCAACTTCGTTCTTTATTAGATACATTTTTAAGTGGTAAGGGATAGTATATTTATCAAGATAGTTAAACTCATACTCAATATTCTCAGAGAGATTATTAAAAGCTTGTTCTTCATCAAAATTTGAGTTTAATAAAAAGTCCATCAAATCAGACTTTTGTTCTTTCGTTACAAGTTCTGGAGTTTTTTTATTGAAGAGACTCTCCCACTTTAGGGTGTATTCTCCATCAAATTCATCACAATTAAGTAGATCAGGATTTTGAACTTTTTGGCACTCTAAGTTTATGTAAATATATAGTTTACCTCGATACTCCATTATTTGGTTTACTTCAGCATTGTCGTAGATTTTTAAACTGAGTTGTTTGAATAGTGTTGTTTTCATTTTCAACAGCCTTTTTTATAAGATTATATTTTATGTATGTTGAAGTCATCCGTAAAATTATTACTCTTATTCAATGGATTCAGGAAATAGTATAAACTTTACTATTTCCTTTTAATTAGGCTTGGATCTATCTTTATTATCTCTTGTGCAATAACTTTAGATAAAACAGGGGGAACTGCATTACCAATTTGCTTTATTATGTCATTTTTATGTCCAGAAAATTTATAATTTTTTGGAAAACTTTGAATCTGAGCAAGTTCAGATGTTGTAAATTCTCTTGAATAATATTTATCTTTATATCTGATTGGAACGAATAACCTAGGCTGAAAAGCATACCCACAGTGAATAGTTTTTGTTGGTGCTTCTAAATCAGATAATTCAATATGGTTTGGAGTAATTCTTTTTCCAAAAGAAATTCTGTCTTCTGAAGCTCTCAGTTTTAAAAAAGGATGAGGGGTCTTCAAGCATAAATCAATTTTACTATCTATATCTAGGACATTATCATGGTTAAAGTGTGGTATTTTGTCAGGATCTATTTCTATAGCCTTTTCGAGGTTTTGTTCTAATACATTTTTTATACCTACAAAGTTGTCTTTTAGATGTGTAGGTTCGGGAAAATCAAATTTTATTCCATCTCGACTTCCTACAAAAAATACTCTTCTTCTTTTTTGAGGCACTCCAAAATCTTCAGCATTCAAAACTTGTGCTTCAGCCATTGTGTAGCCTATGCCTTCAAAGGCTTCACATATTATATCACCTATCATTCCTTGACCATCATCTGTTTTTCTATTGAGTAAACCAGCTACATTTTCACCTATAATCCATTTAGGTTTTATAATTTCTGTTGCACGAACAAACTCCCAAAACAATTTATTTCTGGGATCATCACTATCCTTTTTACCGGCGTGACTAAACCCTTGACATGGAAATCCAGCAAAAATGAGATCAATTTTTCCCTGATATTTTTTAAATTCTTCATCTGAAATTTGTGTGATGTCGCCGCCAACTTTACTTCCTAACCACTCAGAATCTGGAAAATTCAGGTCATGTGTCTCTCTAGCCTTATTCCATATTTCAGAATAGGCAATTACTTTGAATCCAGCATCTTCTAATCCAACAGTATCTCCACCAGCACCTGAAAAAAGGCTCATAGCAGTCAATTTTTTCTTCAAATTCTATCCCTCATTTTTATATTAAGCTAATTCTATCAAAATAAAATATACAATGCAAGAATTATGACATAAAGACATTGAAACTTGAAGTATGACGCCATTTAGTATATTCTTTTCAGTGTTCTTGTAGTAATATAAATGAATTATCTGCTAGAATTAATATGATAAATAAGGAATTTGCAATTGGTGAGTACATAGTATGAGTTTTACTATTAATATTGAAAAAGTAAAAGATTTTTATTCAAATATTGAAAATGATGAAAATCATCGGTATAAGTCATGGGAGCATTGTTACAATTACTTTTTACAACCTGAAAAAGATATAGAAGTAGATAAAGCCTGTTTACATTTGTCCTTTTACTTAGCTAGTTCTAGTATGTATGGGGGACCTAGCTATTTATTACAAAAAGATTACTTCATTCATAAAGATCTAATAAAAAATATAATACTAAATCCAAAGTATAAAATGTTACAAGAATGGGATTTTTTAAAAGAGAATAAAATTAATATTAAATATTTATTTGAACTACGTAATGAAATAAAAGAGTATTATGAAAATAAAATTACCCATATAAATGGTGAGAGAAAAACTGTGAATGTATCAGCTGAATTATCAACGAAAATAATACTTGGTACATTTGGCTGTGTTCCAGTTTATGATAAGTATTTTATACAAGGAATCAAATTACATGATAAGCAGTTTGGACTTAAGTTTCACAATAAACAATTTGGGATGACTTTTAATAAAAAAGGATTTTTAAATATCATTAAAGTCTATCAAGACAACAAAAGTGATATAGATAAATTATCTAGAGAATTAAAAGTTTATTCTCATCAATACCCAATTATGAAAATTATAAGTATATATTTTTATCAGGTTGGATTTGAAGAATTAAAACTGGTAAAATAATAAGAACAATACTAACTCACTCTTCTAAAAATCAAAATATATATTACAATATTCTTCTGCTATTTCATCTAGTTTTAGATTATCTACTTTATCAAGATATTGAGTGACAAGTCTATCCGAATTATCGATTGTATTTATAAGGTATGGTCGCTCAGCGGGATCATCAATATCATCTGATATGTCAACCCTATATCACACAAAGAATATAACATTCTAAGCACCTATTTCTTTTAGTAACAATCTTTTAGATACAAAGAGCATTAAGACATTAGCAAAAAATGAAAACATCGCACCAGCACTTATATCTACAACTGCTAAAGTAATTAGTACAATAGATACAAAAGATAGTACTAAGGCTTTTACTCATCTACTTAGTAACACTCTCAAAGCACAGGGCTATGGAGAGATTAAAAAAGAGAGTAGTGAAGACTCCCTACCCAGTATTTATAATCCTAACTATGTAAATACAACTACAGATTTGGACGAGCTAACTAAAGGAATTAAAAAAACTGGAAGTCCAAGACTCTGTCTTTATGGAACACCAGGTACTGGTAAGAGTGCTTTTGGAAAGTATTTAGCTGAGATGTTAGATAAACCATTACTTCTTAAAAAAGGAAGTGACTTAATCAGTAAGTGGGTTGGTGGACTGAACAGAATATTGCTAAAGCTTTTCAAGAAGCATCAGAAGAAAATGCTGTTTTAGTGTTTGATGAAGTAGATAGTTTTTTAGCAGATAGAACACAAGCTAAACAAAGCTGGGAAGTCACCCAAGTAAATGAGATGCTAGTCCAGATGGAAAACTTTGATGGCGTGTTTATAGCTACTACTAACTTGATGGATAATCTTGATACAGCCAGCTTGAGAAGGTTTGACTTGAAGTTGGAGTTTACTTCTTTAAAATCTGAGCAATCCTGGAAGATGTTCAAAGAGTTTAGTAAAACACTTAAACTACCTAAAGTTGAAAAAGAATTTAAAAGAGATATTCAAAGTTTGAAACAACTTACTCCTGGAGATTTTGCAGCTGTTGTTAGACAAAATAAATTTAGACCTATTAACAGTGTGACAGACTTTATAGAAAGACTTGAAGATGAGATAACAGTTAAAAATGTTTCTAGTGTAAATGTTATGGGATTTCTTGCATAATGCTAATTGCTTTAAAATCCTGTGTGCCTTTTGGTAGTTACAAGACAAAATAGTAAAAAGGCTCGGGAAGTATTAGAAAAACCACAATAAATAAGATAGAATATAAACAATTAAAAGGATATACCCAAATGGCAAAATACATATTATTTGACACAGAAACTACAGGAACTCTAGAGGAAGATAGAATCATACAAGTTGGTGCTATGATTGTTGATGCAAAAGGTGAAGTTGACGTTTTCGACGAGCTTTGTAGTACTGTTTTACCTATAAAAATAGAAGCAATGGCTGTTCATGGAATCACTCCTAATTTGATAGAAGGCAAGGGTACTTTTATTGAAACAAACTTTTATAAAACTCTTCAATCTTTAAACAACCAAGACAACTTTCTTATTGCTCATAATATGCCATTTGACATGGGAATGATGGAGAAAGAAGGTTTTGTCTCTCATATAAGAATTATAGATACTCTAAGAGTTGCTAAACACCTACTCGCTGAACAAAAATCAAAAGCACTTCAGTATCTTAGATACGCTCTTGAACTATACAAAGAAGAACAAGCAGAAGCTGATAAGTACAAGATAACAATAAAGGCTCATGATGCTATTGGTGATGTTCTGGTTATGAAACTACTTTTATCTAAACTAGTGGCACTTACTAAAGAACAGTTTCCAGATGCTAACCCAATGGTAAAGATGGAAGAACTTACAAAAACTCCTATTTTTATAGAAACCTTTGTGTTTGGAAAACATAAAGGAAAAAAAATCAGTGAAGTATGTGATAGCGATATAAACTACATAAACTGGATGCAAAAAAATATGGAATTAGATGTAGATATGAAATATACTCTTGATAAGATTATGGGACATATGTAATATATGAACAACTTATCTCAAAACCTATACATAACATACTCAAATCAAAAAGCAAGAGACTTAAAAAGACAAAATATTTTAAATCCTCTTGATAAAGTAATTACTCTTCAGAGCCTAATATTAGAACTTTTTGAGAGTAAGAATTTTGAGATAATAATTGATGAAACAATAGCCTCGTCAATCATTTATAAAATTATTAAAAGCAATAACATAGAGTATTTCTCTTATCTTAATGAAGAAGCGGTAAGTTTAAACACAATCTATAACTTCATTATTAAGTGTAAAAGAAATAGTGTTGCGTTTGACACTTTACTTAGTGATGAAAAACTAAATTCTGTCTCAGAGATTGACAAAGCTTACCAAGAGTATAAGCAAGTAAATAGTTTAGTAGATACTGCAGATATTGAACAAAAAGTATTAGAGAACTGGGATAGTTATTTTAAGCATAGCAATACTGAAATATATGTCGATTCATTTGTAGTGGAAGATATTAGCTATATAAAGTCTAGAAAACAAGAACAGATATTAGAAAAACTACTAAAATATAAAACCATAGAAAAAACAACAGAAACTCTTAACAATTCAAAAATTATAAAACCATCTAATGAAGTTTTTGATAACATAGATGAAGTAAAAACAGCGATAAGAATTACAAGAAAATTATTAGAAGATGGTGTAGATAGTAATGACATACTTATAGCAGCATCAGACATCCAAGAGTATGCTCCACTTTATAAACTATTCTTGGATGAGTATGAGATCCAAGGTTATAGTTCTCTTGGTACTCCATTAAGTTCATTCCATGATGTAACTAACCCACAAGTCCAGATAGCTTTAAATGGGTATAAAACACAAATACAATCACTTGAATCACTCTATGCAAAATTAAATCTTACTCTAAGCGAGACTATCAAAAAAAATATAAAATCATCCATAAGCATATTGGATGACAAGATAGGTGTAGAGATGACTGAACCCAATCAGATAGTAGGATTAAGTAGAAGGTATAAACATATTATATTTATTGGTACGGATATAAATCATTTCCCAGCTAAAGCAAGTAATAATTTTTTATATAGCTACGATGACGACTTGAAATATTTTAATGCAAACAATTATTTTAAGGATTCTCAAACGCAACTAAATGAGTTAAAAAGACTTAGTGACAACTTATATATAATTACAGCCTCATACAGTGGTAAAAGAGAATTGACTCCATCTATTTTGATAGATAGTGAGTTTGATGAGACGATAGATATAAGTGATGTTAAAAGTGTCAGTCAGTTGGCACTTGATAATCAAACAAAAACACCTGATGAAAATACAAGTAACTACTATGAAAGCATAGTAAGCCAAAACTTTACAGCTTATGATGGAAATGGGGTTCAAGGACTAGACGCAACACATCTATCAGCATCTCAAATTAATAAATATCTTTCTTGTCCTTTGGCATACCTATACTCAAAAAAAGTCAAACTAAAAGCTCCAAGTCAAGACGAAGAAGGTTTTGATGTGATGGAGCAGGGGAGTTTGATGCACCTTTGTTATGAGTTGTTTGGTAAGTATATAAAAGACAATAATATAAAAAGTATAGATCAAGATGAGTTGTATGAATTGATGTATAAGATCTCTTTTGAAGCATATACACATAAAGATACAGTGGAACCAAGAGGAAAGCCTAAGATAGAAGAAAACATACATCATCAAATATTTTTATCTATTCTTCAAGCTGGACTACAAGATGATAGAAGGCTAGGACTTTTAGCTAAGTTTGTTGATTATTATATTGAAAGAGCTGATGAGTTTGAACACTTTGGTAATACAGAGTTTGAAAAAGAGTTTGCGTTAGATAGTGACCTGAAACCATATACACTAAAAGATAAAGATGATACAAATTATTTTATAAAGGGTTATATAGATAGATTTGACAATTTAGATACTCAGATCAATATCATAGACTATAAATCTAAAAAGGTAGAAAGTAAGATTCATCAAGAGACTCAAGATAAAATAGGCGAGCTTAGAGATATTCAGTTGTCTCTTTATATTTTATATGCTTCACAAGAGTATCCTGACAGTAAGTATCTTGCATCGTTAGTGAGTTTTAAAGCAGATAAGGGCATTGATAGAAAAACAAATAAAAAAGAGTATAACTTTGCAAACCTCTGCAAGTATGATGAGCATGAAATTTATAATAGTGAATTTGAAACTAGCCTAAAAAACCTTATACTTGATACTAAAGAGAATATAGAAGATGGTAAGTTTGGATTTGATAACAGTGATGAGAAGATGTGTGAATGGTGTGACATTAAGTATATTTGTCATGAGAGTATTTTGAGTAAGAATAAAATTTTAGGAGATAAATAATGAGTGATAGTACATTTGATGCTGAAAATAAAGTGATAGAAGAAATATTAGGTGATAAGAAGTCATTTTATACCATGCCTAATTATCAAAGGCCTTATGCCTGGGATAAGGATAGAGTAGAACAACTATGGTATGATATAGTAGAAGCATATACTAATAATATTGAAGATCCAGAAGTCGATAAAAATTATTTTTTAGGTTCAATAGTTTTAGTGAATAATATTAAGGAAAAAAGTTTTGATGTAGTGGATGGACAACAAAGACTAACAACATTAACAATATTATTATGTACAATAAGAGACATGTTTCCAGATAATGAACAAATTGATGAAATATCAGATTTAATTATATCTAGAAGTAAAAATAGAAAAAGATTACGATTATCCCCACATATAAATAAGTTGATAAATTTTAATGCAACAATTATAGATGGTATAGATTTTAAGATAGATATTAAATCGGAAGAATATAAGAAGAATAGATACCTACAAACTGCATACTATTTTAAACATTTAATTTTAAATTCTAAGAATCAAAATAGTGAGAATTATATTCAGCATTTTATAGAATTTCTGGATTATTTATTAACTAAAATTACAATTATTGTAATTACCTGTAACGACACAGGTTCTGCTATTAAATTATTTAATGTTCTAAATGATAGAGGAATGGATTTAAGTTCAGCTGATATTATTAAGTCTTATTTATTGCAGAATGAACCAAGTGAACAAAATCAAGATGCAATTATTGAAGTATGGAAAAAAATAGAAAATGAATTAGAAAAATATGATAATGAGAAATTCTCTGATATATTAAATATCTATTTATATCACTTGAAAATGGAAAACCCTAAAAAAGCACTACAAGAAGAATTATTAACGATAATAAAATCAGAATCTTCAATGAGTGTAATAAATGATATTGATAAATTTACAACGAATTATCTATCAATTATTGATAGTACTCATGACTATAATATTTCATCTTTAACATATCTGAATCATAGTGTTTATTGGAAATCAATTTTAACTTCCGCTAAACATTTAAAGTTTAATAAATTTGATGATTTAAAAATATTATTAAAAAAGTATTATTTTCAAAGTTGGATTACAGATGGTACTGCAAATAGAATAAAACAAACATCATTTAATATTCTTAAAATTTTGAAAAATAATTACACAAAAAAAGATAAGAATAAAGAGACAGAGAATAATATTTTTAATAACTTATCTCAGATTGAACAAATTAAATATATTATTGAAGAGAACTTAAAAGAACATGGAGATTTTAAAAACTATATTATGTCGGAAAATGCTTACTCTAAGAGATGGGCAAAACCAATATTACTTTTACTCGAATACGATCTCTATGAAGATGATACAAAAGAACATACTAAAGACTATATTCCAATTACAAAAACATTACATTTAGAACATGTAATGCCTCAAGAATATACTACTTATTACCCCAATATAACTAAGGATGATGCTGATAAAAACATTAATTCATTGGGGAACTTAACATTATTAACATATAAAAAAAATAGTGAAGCTGGAAAATTACCTTATTCTGATAAAGTTAAAATATTTAGAGGTGAAAAAACATCATCTGGTTTAACAACATTTGAGATTACAAAACAACTTATAACTAATTATCCAGATACATGGGGGATTGTTGAAATTAAAGAAAGACAAGAATCCCTTCGAAATGATCTTATAAAGTTATTAAGAATATGAGATAGCAGTGCTGAGCCTAAATAAATTCACAATACAAAAAAGCTTCGCAATCAGTGCAGGTGCCGGTAGTGGTAAAACATATACACTAAGTAGAAGATACATAAATGCTCTTTTAGGCTTTGATTACTTTAGAGAGTGTTATGTCATAGATGAAGAGAAAGATTGTTATGAGGTTCATAAATCTTATGTTGAAGATCTAAAACCTGCCAAAGTAAATCAGATAGTAACTATCACATATACGGAAGCGGCAGCTTTAGAGATGAAAGGTAGGATATTTGAGCTTGTAGCTAAAATCATTAATTATGATAAACTTTGGATTATTGAACAAACTAAACACCAAGATGAAAACTATAAGAAAGATGGGGACTTTGAATCTATTGCCATAGCAAATGAGCATAGCTCGTCTCATCTGGAGTACATACAAGAAACTCTTCATCAAGCATATACGGATAGCTCTAACTCAAAAATATCGACTATTCATGCTTATTGTCTTGACACTATTAAGTCTAACTCAGACATAGCACGAATTGATACTAAACTAGACATTATAAAAGATGATGAAAAACAAAAAGAACTCTCAACTATCATTTTTGACATACTAAACGATAATGCCAATAAAGATTTAGTGTTAGACATATCACAGGACATAAGCATGTTCTTTATTAACAATCTAATTAACAAGTATGTGAGTAACACAAAGTTTAGAAATGACTATGATAGCTTTAAGAAAGACAGCATAGATGTAGCTACTTACAAAGAATTGATATATGAACTTTATCATTTACCAAATATAGATGATGCACTTATCGAACTTCAAGACGATGCTATAAGACTAAAATGGTTTCAAGAGTTTTATGACAACTTTGTAAATTTTAAAGCGGTTACTTGGAAAGAGGTTGATGAAGATAGTAAAGCTCCATCAATGGGTGCTACGAAGTTTCAAATAACAGATCCAATAAAAAAAGAGTTGGAGAGTAGCTCACTATTATCTGTTTATACTCATATAGATACAAAAAAAGAGACTTTGTTTTTTGATAAAATAGACAAGATAAAAGATTTACTGCATCAGATAAAAAATAAATACGATGCAAAGCTAGATGAGTTAAATAAAATTGACTTTGACACCATCATCACTAAAACATTAGAGATAATTCCACAAGTACAAACCAACTTCAAGTATATAATGGTTGATGAGTTTCAAGATACAAATGCCACTCAGTTTGAGATAGTTAAAAACTCTTGTAATACTGATACTAACTTATTTGTGGTTGGAGACTCTAAACAATCAATATATTCTTTTCAAGGTGCAGAGATAGAAGTGTTTAATGATGCTACTAATGATACAAGTATTTTCTCATCGATTGAACCTATGGATAAGAATCATAGAAGTGATGGAGTAGTTCTTGATACTGTAAATAATATATTTAACAAATTACTTATTAAAGATGAAAATCTAAAGCTGATAAAACCCAATTATGAAGCCCAAGCCCAAGACCTATTTGTATTTAATAAGAAAAGAGTAAATAAAGGTAGTTTCAAATATCTCATAACATCACAAGAATACCAAACGACAGAAGAAAAAGATCTAGAAGAACCAGTCAATGAGCTTGATACTATTACACAGTTTGTAAGTGAAATATATAAGAGTAATAATAGTGACTACAAACATATTTCAAAATTAATTGACGATAAAGAAAAAGCAATAGCCATTATATTTGACAGTAGTACTAAGATGTTAGAGTTAAAACAGAAGTTAAGAGCGCAAGGTATAACAGCTAAGGTAAGTGCAAGCGATAACTTCTATTACACTAAAGAGGTCAATGACATCTTTAATACTCTCAAAGCTATAGATATTTTATCAAGAGATCCAGAGAAGTTAAGTTCTGCTCAAAAGTATTATGTAGTTGGTGCCATGCGTTCAAATATCTTAAGATGTGATGACAATAGCATTAAAGAGTATTTAGATGCTAATAAAGTAACTGATAAGCTTACTCATTATGTAGAGATATTTAAAAGTATGACACTGTCTCAAGCAGTAAAATATATTTATGATGATTCAAATATTATGGGTGTGTATGCACATTATGATGATATAGAGCAAAGAGTGGCAAATCTTTATAAGTTTCTAACACTCTGTAAAGATTATGAAGATTCTAGTGAATCAAATCTATACAAGTTTTTATCATTGATTGAAAATGCCATATATTTTAGTGAAGCTAAAGAAGATGAAGCCTTCTTCAAATCAGATAACACAAAATCGATAGAGATATGCTCTATACACTCCACAAAAGGTTTAGCATACCCTCTTGTTCTGCTTGGAAATAGTGATAAGGGTTTATATTCTCAAATCACTTCCGATGCCTTAAAACACAACAACTTTACTCTAGGTAACGATAAAAAACAGATAGTTGGATTTAAAGTCAATGACTACACTCCATTAAGCCATAGAGTCTTAAAAGAGATTGACAAACTAAAACACCTTGCAGAAAAGAAAAGACTACTCTATGTAGCACTTACAAGAGCAGAACATGATGTAGTAATTTCTGCACAACTAAAACAGACTGCTAAAGGACTCATATCTCTTCGAGAAGACAGTTATCTTCATATGATGTGTGAAGCATTGGAAATTGATAAAGATGAGCTTTATGGACAGAATAAAGACTACTGTATAGAGATAAAAGATATAGGGATGAAAGATACTATTAAAGATGATGTAGAGTATGTACAGCATTCTTTAGAACCGATAGTTTTTGAATCAAACACTTTAGCCAGTGCCACTTCTGATAGTAAGAATGCAAGTAATGATAACAGAGCTACAGACTTAGGTACTGCTACACATAAAATCATTGAACTTTATTGGAATACCTTCAATGAAAATCAAGAAGTAATACTGGATAAAATGATAATATTTGAGAGTTCTAAAAGAGAGACAATTGTAAAGAATATGAATAGCTTTTATAAAAGTGATATATATGAGTTACTAAGGAATGGAGTTGAACACCATTTTGAGCTAGAATTTACTGTTGATGGTAAAACTGGATTTATTGATTTTATCTATTTTGATACCAATCAAGATGGTTGGATAATTGTTGACTTTAAAACGGGAGTAGAAAGTAATACAAAAGAAAAACAGTATGAAAATCAGTTAAATTTTTATAGTAACATTATGTCTAGTATGGGATATGAAATTAAAGATTCCAAGTTGCTTTGGATTTAGCATACAAAAACCGTTGAGCAAGTGTCGATATAACATAATTTGAAGGAGGCGATAAGATGGATTTAAGTGTAAGTACTACAAGTTATTTTAAACTAGAAATAATGGCTACTGGTGGAGAGTTTACATATGGATTTGTAACCAATAAAGATCAAAAAGATTTAATTAGAAAGAAAATAGATAGTTCAACTATATGCATAGAAAATTATGAAGGTGATGTAGAAGCTTTATTTTTTATGTTTGATGATGTAGTGCATGTATATGGACCAAGTGGAGCTAATGCTAAGGTGTCACTGTCAATATATAGTGATGAAGATTGTGAGAATGAAGTCAAGGAAATATTTTATAACGAACATATAGATGATATTGGTGTCCATTCTTTCATGAGTTTAAATCCTAATCCTAATGAATTTAAAAAAAATTATGATTCAGATGCTCTAATGTTTGGGGGTTACTATATTGAGAAGAGAGTTCGCTATCCAGTAGTAATAAAGATCGAGCAAGATGAGAAGTTTGATGTGAATAATCTATATATTGGAACAGTAAGTCTTGATGAAACTTTATCTGAAGATGAGATTGTAGATAGAGTTTTATATATTCGGCCTGATGTAGCAACCAAAATTATGAATATATATAGTAATGGAGAGTATTGCGATGAATCATTAAGTGATTATATTCATGAGATTTATTACGACTTCAATGATCTGGACAAAAGAGTTCAAGAATTATTAACCAAGGCTGTGTGTGACCCTTTAGATATTGAGGGTAAGGGTGCGCAAGAAGAACAGTTTGTTATTGTGAAAACAATGGATGATGATATATTATTTGAAGGCTATTGTTATGGTTAATGTAGTACGGTTTGAAATCAAGTTAATGGAGAATAAAAATGCAAACTAAAGTGGATTTAAGTGAACTCTCAAAAGAGAATATTATAGAAGCGATAAAAATATATGATAATAATCCATCGGTCTGTAAAGGCCGAGAAGCAAAGATCTATAATTTAATTGTCAATGAACAAAGATATCCCCATAAATGTATAGTAGGTATAGCTTATAATAAGAAGAGAGGAATAGAAGGAGTGCTTGATAAAGATAGTTATTATTCTACTGGTGGAGGTAAGAGTTCCGCAGAAGAATTTTAATAAAACGTGGATTTATGTTAGAAAAACGTGAAGAAAGAAAAAAAAATGCAAGAGATGTAATTGTAGAGACTTTGAGAGCATTGGGAAAACCATCAAGTACAAATGAAATACTTGAATACATTATTAAACATGACATATATCAATTTACTGGAAAAACCCCTGAGTCAACAATAGGTGGAGATTTGTCCAAAATGGCTTCATGGAAAAAATATGCTGTTGATAAAATAGAAGACAATAGTCAAATATTATACCGTTTACCAAAGCATTTAAAAATTATTCAACAACCTCTACCATATCAAAAGTTTAACGATCAAAACAATAAACCTTTAAATCAAATATTATATGGCCCTCCAGGTACAGGAAAAACTTATAATACAATTAACAAGGCTTTAGAAATTATTGATGGAGTTGTCCCAGATACTAGGAAAGAAGCAAAAGATCGCTTTGATGTACTAAAAACATCTGGTCAAATTGAGTTTATAACATTTCACCAAAGCTATGGATATGAAGAATTTGTTGAAGGGATTAAGGCGGAAACGGAAAATGGTAAAATAAGTTATGAAGTTCAACCTGGTACTTTTAAAGAACTTTGTGAAAAAGCATCAACAAAAAGTTCATCAAATATTGATGAAAAAATCGAATGGCTTAAGACACAGCTTATTGAACAAGAGTCTATAGATATTAAATATAATACCTCTGGGTTTAATGTAAGTTATCGAGGTGGAAAAACTTTTAGAATAAAACCTAAAAACACTAAAAATGAATACACTGATTATCCTGCTTCTATTGAAAATATTATTAAATTATATAAAGGTGGACTACGAAATAAAGTTTATAACCCAACATATACAATAGGAATTTTAGAATATTTATATAACAATGGATTGGTTAAATATGATGATTTAGAAGAGAAAGATGAAAAAAAATATATACTAATAATAGATGAAATAAATCGTGGAAATATTTCTAAGATATTTGGAGAACTCATTACTCTTATAGAACCAAGTAAACGAATAGGAGCCGATGAAGAGGTACAAGTAAAACTTCCATATTCTAATCTACCTTTTGGTGTACCACAAAATCTCCATATTATAGGCACAATGAATACAGCTGATAGAAGTATTGCTCAAATAGATACTGCACTTAGACGAAGGTTTGAGTTTGTAGAGATGATGCCTAATAGTGATTTATTAGTTTTTAGTGATGGTCAAAAGAGCCCATTGATTGTTAAAGATGGAGATAAAGAGATTAATGTTCAAAATATTTTAACTGCTATTAACGAAAGAATAGAGTATATTCTTGATAGAGAGCATACTATTGGGCATAGCTATTTTTTACCACTCATAGATACACCAACAAAAGAGAAGATAGATGAAATTTTTAAAGTCAATATTATTCCACTTTTAGCTGAGTATTTCTATGGCGACTGGGGTGATATAAAATATGTGTTAAACAATAATTTTATAGATAAAAAAAAGAAAAGCGAATATATAGTTGATAAAAATAATGACAATAGACAGCTAAACAAAGTATATGAGATAGCAGATGAATTTGAATCATGTGAATACATTAAAATCTACAATGATAAATGTGAAGAAGAACAAACTGATGGTTTTCCTACTCAAGCCGATGCTATCCCAGAAGAATGAAAAATATTGCAATATCCGAATATGGGTATATCTATTTTAAAAAGCCTAAGAATCTAAATGAAAAATATACTCATGCCAAGATAGACAATGAAAAAGATTTTGATGAGCTTTATACATATTGGGAAGATAATGTAGATACACAAAAAATTTTTGAATATAAACGTGGGAAAGCTTTAAAAGCCACAAGTTATGTAGGTATTATCCAAACTAAAAATTTAAGTATAGAGATATTGCCTAAAATATATGATGGTGAAAGTAATGAAGTAGCAACTAGAAATATATTTACTCAAATGCTAAAACCAATATTGGATTTAAAGCCTATAGAAATAAACAAAGCAAATCTATCTGTTACAAACAATAAAAATATCTATGAGATATTTATATCTCTGTTTATAGAGCATCTTGATAAACTAATTCATCGTGGATTAAAATCACAATATATATCAAAAGAAGACAATCAGTATTTTTTAAAAGGTAAACTAAAGTTCAATCAGCACTTAAAACAGAACTATATCCATAAAGAGCGATTTTATGTAGAATATGATGAGTATATGCAAGACAGAGTTGAAAATAGACTTTTGAAATCTGCCGTAGCATTACTCTTGAAGAAGACAAGTGATTTTGAGAATAAAAGAGCATTGAGACAACAGATGTTTATTTTTGATGAAGTACGGTTATCCACAAATTATGATGTAGACTTTAGAAAAGTAAATACTCATAGAGGTATGGAGTATTATGAAATGCCCTTACGATTTGCTAAAGTATTTTTAAAACATCAATCCTTTACTTCCTTACGAGGAAATGACAATGTATTTGCACTACTGTTTCCTATGCAAACAGTATTTGAAAAATATATTGAGTATTCGCTAAATAATTCTAAAGATGTATTAGGGATAAATAGTATTATGGTTAATGGTGGGAAAAATGAATATTTATTATCTAATGGTAAATGTAACATGGCAAGACTTCAACCAGATTATTTACTTAAAATGGACAACGGTATAGATATAGTCACTGATGCGAAATGGAAACTATTAGAGACTAAAGAAGATGAAAGTAAAGGGTGTGAAACAGTCAATATTGCTTCTGGAGATGTTTATCAAATATTTAGTTATTTACATTTTTATGATTGCGAAGATACTGCTTATTTATTTGTTCCTGAAGTTGGTAAAATAGATGGTTTAGAATTTGAGTATCTCAAAAATCAATCAGATATAGGAAATAAAAAACTGAAAATAGTTCCAATAAATTTAGAGGAAATGATAAGTAGCCACCAGTTTCAAGAAAATATTTTTAATAATATAGACAATTAATAAAGTTAAAACCTAGGAGATAAAATATAATGACTATAGAAGAAGTAAAGAATAAAGCAACATTTGTATGCGAACATGTAGATCCAAGTGGCAAACCAATAAACGGTTATTATGATATAAAAGAGGATATCTACTACATTACTTATGACTCTGAAGTAACCAGAGATAAAACTGAGTATGTTACTTTTAAAAAAGGAAGTGATATAAAAGATAATCTATTATTTGATCCATTCTCTGAACTTAAAATTATTAATGGAAAGTAATATGTTACCTAATCAGTCTTTATTGGCTCTTGCTTGTGGCGATAGTTATGGTGCTTACTTTGAGAGAGATGGCTTGATGGGTGTTACATATGAGATTGAGACATTACCAAGTAAACCAGTAGTTCCTATGATAACAGATGATACAAAAATGGCAATGATATTATTCAAACATTATATTAAGCATAAAAATCTATTTATAGAAAAAATTTCTGAAGAGTATCGTTTATGGTCAAAAAGATGGTATAGGGATACACACATATGCTGTTTTAATTAACAATGAAAGTAATAAAGATTCTCAAGGTAATGGTTCTTTAATGAGAGTGATACCTTTTGGAGTTGAACTAGTAAAAGATGGATACAGTTTTGAAGCAGCAGTATCTCTTATGAATCAAGATTCAGCAATAACACATAAAAATGAAACTATTTTTATGGCGAATAGATTAGCCCTAGATATTGCTTATACTGCACGTATAAGGATGCTTAACATAAGTATATCACTTATTTTACCCCATACTTATTTTTATTTAGGTATAATTGCGAAAATATTCCAAATTTAAGGAAACCCTTATGCAAAAAATAAGAAATATTGCGGTTATCGCTCACGTTGACCACGGTAAAACTACACTAGTTGATGGACTGTTAGAACAGTCTGGTACTTTCGGTTCTCATGAAGCACATGATGAAAGAGCAATGGACAGTAATGATTTAGAAAAGGAACGTGGGATCACGATTCTTTCTAAAAATACTGCTATTCGTTATAAAGACTATAAGATTAACATTATTGACACTCCGGGTCACGCTGACTTCGGTGGTGAAGTTGAACGTGTTCTTAAGATGGTTGATGGTGTTTTAGTTCTTGTTGATGCTTATGAGGGTGTTATGCCTCAAACTAAGTTCGTTTGTAAGAAAATGCTTGCTCTTGGTAAAATGCCAATTGTTGTAATTAACAAAATTGACAAGCCTTCTGCTGATGTTGATCGTGTTGCTGATGAGATGTTTGACTTATTCGCAGATATGGGTGCTACAGATGAGCAACAAGATTTCCCAATTATCTATGCTGCAGCACGTGATGGTATTGCTAAATTAGATATGTCTGAGCCTGATTCAGATTTCGAGTGTATTTTTGAAGCAATTTTAAATCATGTTCCGGAACCAGAAGGTTCACCAGAAAACCCACTTCAGTCACAAGTATTTACACTTGATTATGACAACTATGTTGGTAAAATCGGTATCTCTCGTATATTTAACGGTACTGTAAAAAAAGGTGATAACGTTATGCTTGCAAAAGCTGATGGTGAAATGGTTAAAGGTAAGATTTCTAAGCTTATCGGTTTCCACGGTCTAAACCGTATGGAAATAGAACAAGCAGAAGCTGGTGATATCGTTGCATTTGCTGGTATGGAGACTGTTGACGTTGGAGATACTGTTTGTGATCCAAACAATCCAGTTGCACTTGACCCAATGCACGTTGAAGAGCCAACACTAACAGTTGTATTTGCTGTTAATGATTCTCCTTTAGCTGGTAAAGAAGGTAAGCATGTTACTTCTAACAAACTTCGTGAGCGTTTAGAGTTCGAAATGAACACTAACGTTGCAATGAAACTTGAAGTAGTTGGTGAGGGTAAATTTAAAGTTTCAGGTCGTGGTGAACTTCAAATTACTGTTCTTGCTGAAAACATGCGTCGTGAAGATTTTGAGTTTTCAATCTCTCGTCCAGAAGTTATTGTTAAAGAAATTGAAGGTGTTAAGTGCGAGCCATTTGAGCATTTAGTTATAGATGTTCCTGAAGAATTAAGTGGTGGTGTTATTGAGCGTCTTGGTAAGAGAAAAGCTGAAATGAAGTCTATGCTTCCAATGGGTTCAGGTTTCCAAAGAATCGAGTTTGAAATTCCAGCTCGTGCTTTAATCGGTTTCCGTGGCCAGTTCTTAACAGACACTAAAGGTGAGGGAATTATGAATCACTCTTTCATCGAATTTCGTCCATATAGTGGTTCAGTTGATTCTCGTTCATACGGTGCTCTTGTATCTATGACTGCTGGTTCAACTCTTGCATTCTCACTTTTTGGTATCCAAAATCGTGGTGTTCTTTACGTCGGTGTTCAGACTGAAGTTTATGAAGGTATGATCGTTGGTGAGCACTCACGTGATAATGACCTAGTTGTTAACCCTATTAAAGGTAAGGCACAGTCAAATGTTCGTTCATCTGGAGCTGATGAAGCTATTAAACTTATTCCACCACGTGACATGTCACTAGAACGTGCTCTAGAATGGATCGAAGATGATGAGTTACTTGAAGTAACTCCTAAATCTGTTCGTATTCGTAAGAAATACTTAACAGAATCAGAAAGAAAACGTCACTCACGTAAATAATATGTAATCATAGACATCCCATTTAGTGGGTATGTCTATACACCTTACCTTCTAAATATTTTTAAATCCCATACCTATTATATATCTGCATGACTTTTTATAAACAGTTTCATTAGAGCTCCTGTAAGTGTAAGATTTAGAATCATGGCAACGATAACAGTTATACCTGTAATCAGTCCAAAGTTAAAAAGATTCGTCATACTAGCAAACATAAAGACTAAAAATCCAGAACTTAAAACTATAGAAGTGATAAAAATTGCTCTTCCTGTTGAATGTAGAGTTAGTCTTATCGCCTCATCTACATCATTGTGAAGTATGTAGTAGCGTTTAAAGTTATGCATATAGTGAATAGTGTCATCAACTACCATTCCGATGGCAATTGCCCCGATGAGAATTGTAAACATATCTAGAGGTAAATTATAGACATACATAAATGCGATGCCAAACATTATAGGGGTGAGATTGGGAATCATACTTAGAAGACCTAGTTTTAAATTTCCAATAAGTAAAACCATTAGTACTGCTATAACTACAAACGCAGCCAAATAACTATCTATAGAACTCTCAATCGATTTTGTTATTGTTGTAGATAAAATAGGTATGATACCTGTTATTCCAACGGTTGCCATACCCTTAAACTCACTGTTTAAAAGAATTTTTAATTCTTCAATCATTTCTATATATTCGATAGAGTCAACCCAAGGTGCCTTAATGGAAAGCCGAGTTTTACTAAACTGAGAATCAACTATTTCTTCAAGATCATCACTTCCACTATTTTCAAAAAGTAAAAATTCTTGTGCGATTAGCTCTTTGTTCTGTGGAACCACATAGAACTCTTTTTTATTTTCATTAAGCGCCATATGAATCTCTTTGAGAACATCTGTAATACTTACTATCTTCCCTATAAAGTAGTTTTCTCCCTTATAGGTATAAATCTCTTTAGTGACTCGCTCTACTGCGTTTAGAAATTCTGGATTATATACACCATTTTCTATTTTTGTGTCCAATACAACTTCGATACTAATGGAACCTCTGAGCTCCTTATCTATAGTTTCAGTGTTTACTCTTACAACATTGTCTTCTTTAAACCAGTGGAGAGGATTATGTGAAAATTGCATCATTGAAGAGAAGACGAGAGATACAACTATAATAATTCCAGCTAAAAAAATTATACTTTTATGGTAGTTTATGGAGAAGTTGGCAATTTTTACCATTATGGAGTCGAGAAAACTATCTTCATCTTGTGCTTTATGTTTTATGGGAGCTAAAGAAAGAAGAATCGGAATAAGTACAAGAGTTAAAAGAAGAGCAATTGTTACTCCAATTGCTGAAAAAATACCAAGAGCTGCAACGGGTGCTATATCTGAAATACTAAAAGAGAGAAGAGAAGCTGCAGTGGTAAACGAGGTCATTGCAACAGCGAGTCCAGAGTGACCGATAGCATAAGCAATAGAGAAATTTTTATCTCCTGTTTCATTGTACTTATGATAAAAAATAGAGAGGATGTGAATACTGTCACCAATAGCAACAGCAAGGAGAAGAGAAGGGAGTATTTGAGTCATTGAGGTTATAGGATAACCAAAGAGAGCCATGGAGCCTATGGCTGAGAGAAGTGTTAAGATAACAACAACAAGAGGTATAAAAATACCACTTACTCTTGCAAAGGTGACAAAAAGTAAAAAAGATATTGTTAAAACTACATAGAGGATAAATTTTGACATATCGTTCATAAGAGTAGTTTGTAAGTTTTTAGTGACTATTGGCGAGCCAGCTTCATAAATTTCAAAATTCTCACTTTTATATTTCTTTATGATTTTTTCCAACTCGACAATAAGCTCTTCACTCTCATTGGCAGTGATAAATTTTAAATTTTCATTACTACTTTGGTCTTCGAAACCTTCTGCCAATGGGTCGAAATCATCTATACCAATAGATGTATATGTATTTGTTGTTATCATTATAGTTGTAAAAGTTGTGTCTGCGTTTAGATATAAATCTTTATATATTGAATTGTTTTGAGCAAACTCTTTGATGACGTTTAACTTTTTATTCTCGTTAGGGATACCGTCTACAAATAGGTCTTCAACAACTAATGTACTACTATCTCCAACTGTCTTACGGGCATTTTTTAGTGAATCTACCTCTTTTATGTATGGAACATTCGCCTCTATCTCTTCATGAAGTTTAAAGAGTTTTTCTAAAAAGTCCTTATTGAAAATATCTTTTGTTTTAATGGCCACTATTATTTTTTCGTCTCGACCAAACTGGCTACGAAAGTCGTTATAGAGAAGAATTTGTGGATCATCTTTGTATAAAAAACCTTCAGTGGAGGTGTCAAAGGTTATCTTTGGTATGTTTGATGCAATTGCAAAGATCATGAAAAGAGTAAGAAATAGTGCCTTGAGTCTATGATTGATGATGATGTAGGTAAAATTTTCAAATTTCTTCTCTACAACTAAACGCCAGTTTGATTTCATTATAAATGCCTTTATTTGAGTATAGTCGAGTATTTTATTCTTTTAACATTAGTCTATTGTTACGTTAAGATAGATATTGGGTGATTCTTTTTTCTAACCAATAATATGGTGAGAGAAAACTTCCCCCAACAAAACCGACATGACCCCCATATTTATATAGTTCCAATTCGATGCTATTAGAGAGTTCTTCTTGCATAGGTAAAACTTCTTTTGTCATAAAGGGATCGTCTTGTGCATGAATGATAAGAGTATCAGTTTTTATATGTTTTAAAAATTGTTTTGAACTAGACTTAGTATAATAATCCTTTACCGAATCAAAGCCATGAATAGGAGCCGTGTATGCATTGTCAAATTCCCAAAAAGTTTTTAATTTTTTTATATCTTTGCGTTTGAGATTTATAAGCGAACTCATATCGTGTTTGTCATATTTTTTATCAAGTGCTGTGTTTAAATCTTTTAAGAGTCTTTTTTGATAATATCTAGCAAATCCTACTTTCATTGCATCAGCACAGATATCTAGTTGCATTGGTGGCGATACAGCTACACATTTTTTAAATGCTGACTTATCTCCGGTTTCCCCTAGGAGTTTTAAAAGCATATTTGCACCCAAAGAGTATCCTACTCCATAAAGTTCTGAGTTTGGAAATCTCTGTTTAAGACTTTTTATAAATTCTAGAGCATCACCGGTATCTCCACTATGATAAGAGCGAGGAAGAAGGTTTTCTTCACCTGAACACCCTCTAAAGTGTATGAGTACACTAGTGCGACCAGCAGAGTTTAGTTCCTTTACAAGACCTAAAATATATGGAGAATTGTAGGAACCAGCTAGACCATGAAAAATAACTACAATAGGCATATTGGAGTCTTTGTTTTTAATCTTACTCCAATAACAGTCTAAGAAATCTCCATCGCTCAAAGTAAATTTTTCTATCTCAAAATCAATAGAAGGGACTTTTCTAAACAAAGATGAGTATATAGTCTGAAGATGCCTATTTTTAAGCCCAAATCCCGGTGTAAATCTTTTATACATTTTGTAATCCTATAGCAATAATTTATCTTATCAAATTTTTATATATAGATGGCTATAATCATACACTTATAAATAATGGAGCTATTTGATGTTGCAAAGAAAAAAAATATATAATCCCGATTCAACTGAAAGTGTAAATGAAAGAAAGATTTTCGGTGGGAATCCAACAGGTATATTTGAACTTAATAACATTAAATATCAGTGGGCATATAATCTTTGGGAAATGATGTTAAATAACACATGGTTTCCTAAAGAAGTAGATATGACACGCGATGTTAATGACTACAAACTCTTAACACAAGCGGAAAAAACAGCCTATGATAAGGCACTATCTCAGCTTATTTTTATGGATTCATTACAGACAAATAATCTTATCGATAATATTAATCCACACATTACATCTCCAGAGATAAATCTTATTTTAGTACGTCAGTCTTTTGAAGAAGCACTCCATTCTCAATCTTATGCAGTTATGGTTGATACTATTTCAACAAATTCTGATGAGATTTATGACTTATGGCGTAGAGATATGATGCTTAAAAATAAAAATGATGCAGTAGCTAAAGTATATCTTGAACTTATGGAAAATCCAACTGATTCAAACTTTGTAAAAGCATGTTTTGCAAACCAAATTTTAGAAGGTATATACTTTTATAGTGGTTTTACTTATCTCTATACACTTGCTCGTTCTGGTAAAATGTTAGGAAGTGCTCAGATGATACGCTTTATACAGCGTGATGAAGTAACACACTTGGTTCTTTTTCAAAACCTAATAAACACTTTGAGAAAAGAGAGAGCTGACCTTTTTACACCTGAGTTAAATGCAGAAGTTATCGAGATGTTTAAAGAAGCAGTAAAGCTAGAAAGTGAATGGGGTAAGTACATTACTCAAGGTCAGATTTTAGGTCTTACTGACGACATAGTTGAGCAATATATTCAGTATTTAGCTGATGATAGATTAAGGTCTGTAGGTTTTGAGAAGATATACAATGTAGAAAATCCAATAAAATGGGTTGATGACTTTGCAAAGTTTAACGACCAAAAAACAAACTTCTTTGAAGCAACTGTAACTAACTACTCTAAAGGAAGTCTCTCTTTCGATGACGACTTCTAAAATAGGTGAGCAGAAACTCTGCTCACTGCTTTTTAAAACCACCTCAAACTATAACGCTAACTTACAAACTCTACTAACTCTTTTAAAAAAAACAGAAAAAAATTCTATTGTCGTTGCTCCAGAAGTTTGTTTAACGGGATTTGATTATGACAACTTTAAAGCTGCTGTAGCATTTTCTAAAATTGCTATTGAGGAGATTAAAAAAGCATCCCTTGGAAAAACTCTGATTTTTACTATGTTTGAAAAAGAAGATGGTAAAATTTTTAACAATGCCAAAATTTTTCATAATGGGGAGATTGTATTTAGTAGAGCAAAAGCTAGACTATTTCGTTTTGGGGGCGAAGATAAGTATATGAGTCAAGGGAGTGATGAAGCTTTTGAGATTGTAGAAGTGGATGGAATTAAAATAGCTATCTTAATCTGTTTTGAATTGCGTTTTAGGGACTTACTAAAGCGATGCGAAGGTGCTGATGTCATAGCTATTCCTTCTTGGTGGGGAGTTTTAAGAAGCGAGCATTTCAAGTCACTCTCTCAATCTTTAGCGATTATGAACCAATGCTATGTAGTAGCGAGTGATTCTCAAAATAAAGAGTGCTCAAAACTAAGTGCTATCATCTCTCCAAAAGGTGAGGCCAAGTACAACGAGAACTCAGCTTGCTTAGTGGAAAAGTATAGTAAAAAAGAGATAACCCTTACGAGAAGATATATTGATGTCGGAATTATCTAATCGAAGAATGTTATCTTATAAAAAATGATGTGATAATTTAGTTGTGTGATAAGTCTAATCTTTTATTGTATAATACAAATAATTTATATTAGGTAGATAAGAATTGGATAGAATAACAGCAACCAAAACCGCGCGTTTAGCCCAAGAGTGCAGTAAGATTTTCCCTCTTTCGCCAGAAATAGAAAATGCTATAGCTAAAACAAATAGAGAAGAATTTGTGCCAGCTGGATTTAGACATAACGCATACAAACTTGATGCACTTCCTATAGGTGCATCTCAGTACATAAGCTCTCCTTTAACAGTTGCAAAAATGACCGAATATCTTTTTCCAAGAGGTGCCGATAGAGTACTTGAAATAGGTTGTGGAAGTGGTTATCAGGCAGCTGTATTGTCGCATCTTTTTCGTGGCGTTTTTACAATAGAAAGAATTGAACCTCTTCTTCTTCAGGCTAAGCAACGTTTTAGAAATCTAGGGATAAATAATGTACACACAAGAACAGATGATGGTCAAAATGGCTGGATAAGCTATGCCCCCTATGATAGAATTCTTTTCTCTGCAACAGCAAAAGCAATACCCTCAAAACTTTTTGAACAGTTAGCCGATGGTGGCATTTTAGTAGCTCCTATGGTAAAAGGCAATAAACAAGTTATAACAAGATTTATTAAGAATGGCGATATCATTGAAGAAGAAGAATTGGAAGATTGTGATTTTGTTCCTGTTTTGGATGGTGTTCAAAAGTAAAAACTTGGATATAAAATTAAAATTATGATGATCCTACAAAAGATCGTGATACTTATATGGCGAAGTAGAGTTTCAAGTGAGTGTGAAGTATGACTTTTCTCTAAATCTTTTAGGTCTGGGAGAACTCTATACGGTGGCATACACTCAGCACTCAATGTGGTAATATTATGTAGGTGATGCTTATTTTAGAGTAAGTGATTATACACCAGAGTTTTTTATAACGGTTCCCTTGAAGCAAGAGTATATTAAAGCAGTTCGCATGTCATTTGCACATACTTCAAATGGATTGGGTGCTCCGCATGAAAGAGCTTGGAGCTACACTGCCATAATATAAGTCTGTTTTTTGGAGTTGGCTTTATGGGCTAAATTTCCTGATAATTGTGACTATAATCCAGAGCTAGTCGATACGATTAACCATGGACATGTTAAGTTTATACTTCCTTATGAAAAACATCTTTTAACGACACTCTTTAGAAATAACTTTTAAAGTAAGGCCACAATAGATATACACTATAGTTACCCACTTTTTGAGAGAGTTTATTTCTTTATGTAAAAGCTTTTACAGGTTATGGTGAGACTATGAGTTCTTATGCTGGAAATTCAGACAATGCTGGTCAAGCGCCACAAGAAGATGATTATGCAGAAAAAATTGGAATAGGATTTAGTTTATCGAGGTAGTTAAAGTTTGTTATAGTAAAATATATTTAATTTAAAATGGGGATTTCCATGGAAGATGTGTACGGAATAGAATATAGCAAACCTGAGGTTGTGCTTCTTCAAGATACTGGAATAGGCGTTGCAGAGAGTGCTGCTCGTACTTGTTATGACTCTTTTACTAACAGTGAAAATAGTGTTATAAAAGATATAGAAAATAGCATGCCAACTGGTGCTATGTGCGATGAGATAAATGACATTGAAGATTCAGCACTTTTGGACGATCTCGCATGGACTTACTTTCATCACTCAATCCTTGAACATGCAAACCTTAGTTTTTTAATCCGTGGAACTTCTCGTGGTGTTTTACAAGAGCATGCACGCCATCGTTTACAAGCCATAAGCGTTAGAAGCACGCGTTACACTATGAGTTCACTTATAAATGCATTTGTAGCTTCCAAGCATGGAGGGGATAGAGATTTTTTTATAGATAAAATTCTGCTATTAGATATGTTCGTTACTTGTGATGAAGCTTATAATCGCGTGGAAATAGGCGGAATGTACGACAAGCTTGATTTCCAGTTTACTAAGGTTGAAGACTTTTACAGTATTTCTGTTGCAAAAAGTTCACTTCCTTTTTTAGAAGAGTTTTCTGATGATGCACAAAAACTTTATGATGCACTTCAATCAGGCAAGAAAAAACGTAATGTTGGAGATGCTTTTAAGCATATAATCTCGGATAATGTTAAGGTAGATATGGTTGTAACATTCAATCTCAGAAGTCTCAAAAATTACTTTACACTTCGTGATAGTGGGGCTGCATTTTTTCAAATTCGTTGGCTAGCACAGGAAATGATGAAAGTGACACCTCAAAAATATTTAGATTTAATTATGAAAAAAAAGCAGGATTAGAAGATGATTAAAATTTTACTAACAATAGCAGTGGGTATTTTTCTAAGTGGATGTAGTAATTTCACTATAAATGCAACGATGTGTGATCAAATAGCTAGTGAGCCAAATGCTATAATGCCTCAAGAATGTAGAGCTTACAATGAAGAAGAAGCGCAAAAAGCATTTGACAAAACAATAGAGAATAAAAAAGTAAGTAAAGAAGATATAGAATTTCATAAAAAGAGTAATTAAAAATGAGTAGAAGTAGTATTTGTGAACTATGTGCAAGTGAAGATGGTGTAGAGGTTATAGAACTTCCTGTGAGTGATGGAAGTGATGAGCAGTCAGTGTATGTGTGTGCAAATTGTAAGGGGCAGATAGAAAGCGGTGACTTAGATGAAGCACACTTTAACTGTCTAAATGATGCAATGTGGAGTGAAACGCCGGCTGTAAAAGTTATGAGTTATATTCTCTGGAACACTCTAGGTCGTCAAGATATGGTAGATATGATGTACCTAGAAGAAGATGAACGAAATTTAGCCGAACAAGCAGTAAACGCAGCGGCAAACAAGTTAGTATATAGAGACTCTAATGGAGTTGAACTTCATACTGGAGATTCTATAGTAATCCTTAAAGACCTAGAAGTAAAAGGTGCTGGCTTTACTGCTAAACGCGGTACTACAGTTACACGTATAGGCTTGGCTCCGGGCGATGCTGGTCATGTAGAAGGTCGTGTTAATGGTACTAAAATTTTTATAAAGACTGAGTTTATTAAAAAAGCATAAGGCATTACTATATGAATCAAGAAGATCGTTTTTTCAAGATAGATAAAGATTTTAGAAATCCTTATGCACGCGATAGAGATAGAATCATTCACTCGGGTTCTTTTAGAAAACTTGAGTATAAAACACAGGTATTTTTAAATAATGAAGGTGACTTCTTTCGTACTCGTCTTACCCACTCTATTGAAGTTTCACAAATTGCGCGTTCAATCACTTCTAATTTGGGTTTAAACGAGTCTCTCTCAGAAGCTATTGCTTTGGCTCATGATTTAGGTCATACACCGTTTGGACATGTTGGTGGAGATACTCTTGATGAATGTCTTAAAGCCGATGGTTTTAGTAATGGATTTGAGCATAACTTTCAGAGCTTTCGTGTGGTCTCGCGTTTAGAGAAACGCTATAAAGACTTTGATGGACTTAATCTTACTTTTGCAACATTAGAGGGAATCTTAAAACATTCATATCCTTACCATAAGTCATTTTTACCAGATTCGATTCATGAGCAGTTTAACTTAGATAAACATCCCTCTTTTGAGGCGATGATAGTCGACCGAGCAGACGAAATAGCTTACATGAGTCATGATATTGACGATGGTGTGAACTCTGGAATTATTAGTTTTGATGACTTAAAGACGAGTGAGTTAGCTGTTGAAGTTTTAGCAAAAGTAGCATTAGAAGGTGTTGGTGAAGAGAATGATGAGATGTTTCGTTATAGATTTAGTTCACATCTTATAAACCATCTTGTGTATTCACTTCTAGAATACTCGGGTCCAAGAATCAAAGATATTAATAACGTAATGCCAATTGGTTTTGAGAAAGAACTTGAAACAAAGATAAAAAAGCTTAAAAAAATTCTGTTTACAAAAATGTACCAGCACAAGAAAATAGTTCGTAAAATGTATGCAGGAAGACAAGCGATAAAAGGACTTTATAAAGGTTTAATGGAAGAAGAAAAGATGCTTCCAGAGTTTTATCGTAAGCAGTTAGAGTATAGAAATAAACATAGAGTAATTGCTGATTATATAGCTTCGATGAGTGATCGATATGCACTCAATTTTTATAATGAGATGTACGGGAAGTAATTTTGTGGTTGTTTGAGTGTGTTTTGTAGTGAAACGCAGTCCCGAGGGACTAACGCTTACAGGCGTGATTCATAACGTCTCATCATATAAAGACGCTTAAGCATCTTTTTACGAGAAGCAATTTTGAACTTCTTACGTTTTTCAGTTTCCGTTTCGTGGAAACGGCGAGCACGAGCTTCAGTAACGATTAAGTTACGGTCAGTCTGCTTTTTGAAACGTCTATAAGAAGCGTCAAAGTTATCATCATGGCGTAGTACAATACCAGGCATATCACATCACCCACTTTCTTTGAAAAATTTTGTCGAGTTGCAATTATACCAAAATAAGATATAAATATAAAGCCCGTAGTATAATCTCTTTTAAAGTAAAAATGTATAACAATAATAATAGAAAAAAAGTTGTGACATGAAGAAGTGCTACAATAGTGAAAAGGGGTAGCAGATAGAATACTTAACACTTATATTTAATGCATTAATTGATCTTAGTAATGCGATGGCTCCTTACATACTGTTTGGTCTAATCTTTGCTGGAATTTTACATGAACTCGTTCCAGATACCATAGTCTCAAAACACCTTGGACAAAGTTCAATACTGTCGGTAATAAAAGCAACAGTCTTCGGTATACCTCTTCCTGTTTGTTCTTGTGGAGTCGTACCTTTGGCGACAAGTATTAAAAAAAGTGGAGCGAGTAATGGCTCAACTCTCGCATTTTTAATCTCAACACCCATAACCGGAGTAGATTCGATCTTAGCAACTTATGGAATGTTTGGGTGGGTTTTTACTATCTATAGAGTGATTACTTCTATGATAATCTCAATCATTGCCGGAGTACTTGCTAACTTTTATGGAGATAAAGAAGAAGCACCAAAACCAAAGCCTACATTTAGTATGGCATCTCCCGTAAAACCTTCGATGGCTATGAACTTTTCAGCTTCAACAACAACTAGGAAGACAGATGAGCCTGTAAGTTGCTGCTCATCGGTAGCTTCTCTGCAAGAGAAAAAACCAAATATTTTTATTCGTGTGTTTAAATACTCTTTTGGAACTTTATTAAAAGATATATCTTCTCCTCTTCTTTTTGGACTTATATTAGGAGCACTCATAGCGGTAGCTATTCCACAAAATTTTACTGAAGTCCTTATGGAACATAGTTGGATATCATATATTATAGTTATCGCAATAGCTGTTCCTATGTATGTATGTGCAACGGCATCTCTTCCAATAGCTGCAGGACTGATACTAGCAGGTGTCTCTCCTGGAGCGGCATTCGTGTTTTTAAGTGCAGGGCCGGCGACAAACACTGTAACAATAGGTGTAGTAAAAAAAATGTTAGGTCTAAGAACTCTCTATGTTTATCTTGGAACTATCATTATTGGTTCTGTTGCTTTTGGTTTTGGACTAGACTATATACTAAAAGATGTTTCAGTTTCAGAGATGGTGCATCTTCATGAAGAGACAAGTCTCGTGGCCTGGATATCGACAGTTATTTTGTGGATTTTTGTTTTTTATTATATATTAAAGCCTTATTTGATAATCAAAAAAAATAGCTTTAGCAGAAGATAGTGTAGATACTCAGGTAGAAGAGATAGAAAATGCTCCAGGACAAGAGAGTTCGTATTATGAATGAATTTAACAAGTAATTGCCAACTATGAACAATGAAGATTGTTCTCAAGCTATTCAAAAACTTCAAGCTTAAAACAAGAATGTAAGCAAGAGAAGAAGGTGCTGAGCCTACTAAACCTACCATCAGATGATGGTGCTAAACTTTGTCTATCTCAATAGAGATGGAGAAAAAAATGAAAGGACTTAGTATGTTGGTTCGACCTTTAGTTTAAACCTAGAAAATCATATAATCTTTTAACCAGCATTGGAGTATAATCTTTACTATGATTGCACAAGATTCCATAGAAGCCCTCAAAGCTCGACTTGATATTGTTGATGTTGTAGGGAACTATGTTGAGTTAAAAAAAGCAGGCGGGAACTATAAATCCCCTTGCCCTTTTCACGATGAAAAATCTCCCTCTTTCGTAGTAAGCCCCCAAAAACAGATATATCATTGTTTTGGCTGTGGTGCTGGTGGAGATAGTGTTAAGTTTGTTATGGAGTATGAGAAACTAAACTACCCAGAAGCACTCGAAAAACTCGCAGAAACTTATAACTTTACACTCACACATACAGATAACAAACATAACAAACCGCGTTCTCAAGTTATGGACAAAGTGAATGAATGGTACCAAACTCTTCTCACTCGAAATGCTACGGCACTTGCTTATGTTAAAGAACGTGGGATTTATGAGAGTAGCGTTGAGAAGTTCGGAATAGGGTATGCTCCTGACTCAAACGCGACTATAAATTACATTCGTTCAGAGCAGTTTGCCATTAAAGAAGCAATCGATATGGGTGTAGTTGGGTATGAGCCATCGAGAAACCAGACATATGCGCGTTTCATAGAGAGGGTAACTTTCCCTATATACTCAGGAAATGGTAGTATCGTTGGTTTTGGTGGTCGTACTATTACTGGACATCAAGCAAAATATGTGAACTCTCCTGAAACAGCTTACTTTAATAAGTCGCGTTTACTTTATGCATATCATTTAGCAAAGCAATCACTCTATAAAAAAGCAGAAATTATCATAACAGAAGGTTATCTCGATGTTATTATGTTGCAT
>Ga0233441_1000273_pt1 | contig 67810 bp, 69 predicted proteins | sample SI_123_September_4_FD_182781 | JGI IMG/M metagenome (GOLD analysis project Ga0233441, IMG submission 182781) | Seawater microbial communities from Saanich Inlet, British Columbia, Canada - SI_123_September2016_135_MG | ecosystem: Environmental > Aquatic > Marine > Inlet | place: Canada: British...
AGCTTCTAGAGCAATTTTGAATTTGAAACGATTATCATGTTTTCTTCGTTTTTTTGCCACGGAAAAACCTCCACAAATTTTGGGGATTCTATCTTAACCTGTGGTCTAGTTTTCGGGGTTCATTATACAGAAAAGGCTCATCTACGAGAAGGTAGTTTTCGAGAATGCGAATTTTCCCGCCCCGCTCCACGATAAAGAGACGATTTGAGCCATCCCCTGCATTTTGAATGTCGAGGGGTTGTTCGAATCCTTTGGCGATGGGCACCCAAAAATACTGGGTTGTGTCAGGAAAAGTGTTTACAGAAGAGGGAGCTTCAGGTGCAATATCCACTGTGGGAGAGGGGGAGGCGGATTCTGCCGGGGTTGCGTGAGGGGTTGCTATAAGGGGAGCAGGTTGGGGCGTTGGTTCGCTTACGCTGCTGCAAGCTGTGAGGGCGAGGGTGATTATTAATCCAAATAATATTTTTTTCATCGCGGTTCTCCTGATCCTAATCGTCAATAATTTCGGCATCAACCACATCGCTGGGAGCTTCGCCCGTGAGAGCAGAAAGATGTTCTTCGACAACATGAGGGGGGCAAAGCTCGATGAAAGAGGCAAGCCCAAACCACATAATGGCAACATCATCTACCGCGCCAAGAACGGGAACCAGCGCGCCTGAAATTAGATCTATGGGGGAGATGAGGTAAATAATCGAGACCCAGGGGAGGAGTTTGTATAGCCCGTTTACGCGGTTGTCACCCATGAGACGCGTGATCAGTTTCGCGCGCAGGATCAGGTCTTGGAGGATATTACCGTCTATGCTTGATATTTTCTTGCTGTTATTTTGATTTGCCATTTTTTTTCTCCTGTTCAGGGAATAGGTATTTACTAGGGGGTGATGATAATTATAACTGTCATTTCATTACTTACGAGAAAAGGGGAGCGATTTTTGTAACTTTTTGCGTGTTTAACCATCAAAGTAATTGTTGTAATTAAATTATTACTTTTAGGAGCATATCACATGGAAATGATCATTGACTTCCCTGGCAGCGCACGCGTAGATGCGCATTTTGCCAATTTTACTGTCAAAACCGACCAACCCCCAATGGGCGGCGGTGAAGGTTCTGCCCCGACTCCCTTTGCGGTTTTTCTCTCTTCTTTGGGCACCTGTGCAGGGATTTACGTACTCGGTTTCTGCCGTCAGCGTGGGCTTTCTACCGAGGGTATCCGCATTATTCAACGTATGCGTAGCAACCCGATGACCGGCTTGGTCGGCAAATTTGAATTGGAAATTCAGGTCCCACCTGAGTTCCCCGAGAAATATAGACCGGCATTGATCCGCTCTGCTGACCAGTGCGCGGTGAAGAAACATTTTGAAAATCCGCCATCTTTTGAGATCACGACAAAAGAAGTGGCGGTAGCATAAGTTTTGAAGGAGCAGGTTGATAGCCTGCTCTTTTTTATTTGTGTTAAAAGAGTTGAAAGTCGGAATGTTATAATTTTTCTTCACCAAAGGATACTAGTGAACAGAAGAGATTTTCTTAAAATAACCGCTCTCTTGGCAGGTACAGTAGCAATGAATAGTTGCAGCGTATTTGAAGATGGAGATGAAAAGATCATCGTCGTTGGCGCGGGGATCGCAGGTCTCAGCGCAGCGCAGACGCTCCAAAAGTGGGGCTATAAAGTAGTTGTTCTGGAAGCGCGCTCACGCGTTGGTGGGCGTATCTGGACAAGCCGAAAATGGGAAGATGCCCCTCTCGATTTGGGCGCATCCTGGATTCATGGGGTTTCCGGAAATCCCATTGCTAAACTTGCCAAAGAGAATCGCATCAAAATAGTCGAAACAGATTACGATAACCAGTGGATATATAAAGAAGACGGCAGCGAACTGACCAACGAAGAATATGAAAGTCTTGAAGAATATGAATCGACCATAACAGAATATATCGCGGAGGCAATTGCCGAAAGAGACGATGATGTCCCCTTGAAAAGCATCGTGGATGCGGTCCTTGATAATGTATCGGTCTCCGCCGATGAAAAGCAGATTATTCTATATCTGCTCAACACCATCGTTGAACACGAATATGCCGCAGATATAAGCGAGCTATCATTATTCACATTTGATGAGGGCGATGAATACAGCGGAGAAGATGTCATTTTCCCCGGTGGATATGATCAGATCATAGAAATCCTTGCCAAAGGACTTGATATAAGACTGAATGAGACCGTTCAGCGCGTAGCCTATGAAGAGGCTGGGGTCAGTATCCAAACGAATAAGGGGATTTATAAAGGCGACCGCGCTGTGATCACTTTGCCTTTGGGGGTATTAAAAAGCGGGCAGGTAGATTTCTCCCCGTCGCTACCAAGTGAAAAACAAGATGCGATCCGTCGTCTTGGCATGGGATTGCTTGATAAATTATATCTACGCTTCCCGAGCATATTCTGGGAAAAAGATGCTGCTCTGTTGGGCTATCTAGGAGAAAATAAGGGAGAATGGGCTGAGTGGCTGAATATCGCTCATTACACGAATAAGCCTATTCTGCTCGGATTCAATGCCGCAACCTTTGCTCGTAAAGTTGATAAATGGTCAGATCAACAAATCGTCGATAGCGCGATGACAATGCTCCGCAATATCTTTGGCGCAAATATCCCAGACCCGCTGGATTGGCAAATAACGCGCTGGGCAGATGATCCCTTTTCTTGGGGTTCATATTCGTATCTTGCCCCTGGCACAAATAGCAAAACTCTCAAAGAGTTGGCAAGGTCTGTTGATGGGAAATTGTTTTTTGCCGGAGAAGCAACATCGAGTGATTATCAGTCTACCGTTCATGGCGCGTATTTATCGGGAATACGCGCGGCGGAAGAAATATGGGTTATATAACGCATTAGCATCTATAGGAATAGCATATGAAAAAGACAATAAAATTATTTTCGCTGGTTTTCATCGTTCTCACAATTTGCCTAAGCGGATGCGCGCCTCCGCAAATACCTGCTATTCCTGAAGAAATTACCCCCGAAGGCTCAACAATGATAGATGCTCATATCAATAAAATTTCAGACAATAGAATGTTGCTGGTTTTATCGGCACCTTCTGTACATAACGCTTATTACGAACCGGCTTTTCTCGCTATCGTAGATTTTCAAATAGCCTATGCGAATGCCATTATGGGGAACGACAATGTTGTCATTATCGTTGATGAAGACACAAAGCCATATTACGAAGAGTTGCCAGAAGATATTTTGCTCATATCCGAAGTCTATGATATTTGGATGAGGGACTTCACCACGGTAAACCCGCTGAACCCTATCCAGTTCACCTATACATGGGCTTCCATGACAAAGCAGGAAAGCAAAGAAGTTCAGAAGAGTTTTACTGATTTTGCAGAGCGGTACGGTGTTCAAAGATATGCAATGGACCTCCTGATCGATGGAGGCAATATCGTTGATAATTACGCGGGGAAGGTCATTACAACCACCCGTTTTATGGAAGATAATGATCTCGGTTACGAAGAAGCAGTAGAAGAATTGGCAAATTTACTGAATGCCGATGAAGTTGCCATTATTGAGCCAGATGAAGAAGTTCTCGCTCACTCTGATGGCATGGTAAGTTGGATCGATGAAGATGTACTTCTTGTTAATGATTACTCAAGCGATCCTGAATTCAGAGATTTGGTTATGGACGAACTTCTCGCAGCTTTCCCGACAACGACGATCATCGAAGTGCCTGTAGCGTACAAGACAAACCCTCCCGGAGAATGGGAAGGATTTGAGTCTGCTTGCGGCATTAATTTGAATGCGACGGTAACTTTCGAGAATATCTACGTGCCTGTATTTAATATGTCCCACGACGAATCCGCTGTCGACATCATTAAAGAAAATACGACAAAAAACGTAATTACGATCAATGCCGAGGCTGTTTGTCCCATGGGCGGGAGCGTAAGGTGTCTCACATGGCAATTGACAGGAGAGAACGCTGAAAATCTGATTCTGGCGGCAAGAGAAAAATAATCTGGCTTCACTGACTAAATGGTATACTTCCCCCGCTATAAAATCTGACAATTAAACGACTAAACCGCAAAGACGCGGAGAACGCCAAGGTTCTATTATAGTTGCCAAGAAAAACTCTTGGCGTCTTGGCGGTTCAAAAAACAGAAAGAAATATGAGTAAGAATACAAGAAATTTTTCCATTATCGCCCATATCGATCACGGCAAATCGACCCTTGCCGACCGCTTGCTGCAATTGACAGACACCATCGCAGACCGCGATATGACCACGCAGGTACTCGACGATATGGACCTCGAGCGCGAAAAAGGCGTTACCATCAAAGCCTCCGCCGTCTATATGGACTACACCGCTAAAGACGGCATCACCTACGATCTAAATCTGATCGACACCCCCGGTCACGTCGATTTCGGCTACGAAGTCAGCAGAGCGATGAATGCCTGTGAGGGTGCCCTCCTCGTAGTGGATGCGACGCAGGGGATCGAAGCCCAAACATTGGCGAACCTCTACGCCGCGCTCGAAGCGGATTTGGAAATTGTTCCCGTTATAAATAAAATCGACCTGCCTTCAGCGGATCCCGATAAAGTGGCGAACGACATCGTCAGCCTCCTCGGTGGAGACGCGGATTCCATCTTACGCATCTCGGCGAAAAATAATATCAATATCCCCGCGGTGCTGGAGACAATTGTTGAGCGTGTTCCACCGCCATCAGGAGATTCTGATGCGCCTTTGCGCGCATTGATCTTTGATACGCATTATGATTCTTATAAGGGCGTGATTGCCTACGTCCGCGTGGTGGATGGTTCTCTCACGCACACTGACACACTAGAGTTGATGGCAACCAAGACTACTCTCAAACCAGTTGAAATCGGTATCTTTGCCCCGATCATGAAAACGACGAAGAGTCTGACTGCGGGCGAGGTTGGCTATATTGCCACAGGTTTGAAAACTATCCAGGAGTGCCGTGTTGGGGATACTATTACCCAAGCTAAAATTCAGGCAAGTGAACCGCTTCCCGGATATCAGATGCCGAAACCGATGGTTTTCGCAGGCATCTATCCCGTTGTCGCAGAAGAATATTCTGAACTCAGGGATGGCTTGGAAAAACTGCAATTAAACGACGCATCTTTAGTTTACGAACCTGAAACATCCCAAGCCTTAGGATTTGGTTTCCGTGCTGGATTTTTGGGTCTTTTCCACATGGAGATCATTCAGGAACGTATCGAGCGTGAATATAACTTGAACGTGCTTTTCACCGCGCCCTCAGTAGAATACGAGGTGGTGATGAATAATGGCGATACGGTGATGGTGGATTCACCTGCTGAATTGCCCGAAGAGGGCGATATCGAAGAGATTCGCGAACCGTGGATGAATATAGAAATTTTCACGCCAACAGATTATTATGGCCCGATCATGGAATTGGTCACGAAACGACGTGGCTCTTTCCTTGAGCAACAATATCCTGCGCCTAGCCGCGTGCAATTGAATTATGAAATCCCGCTTTCTGAATTGATTGTCGATTTCTTTGATGAACTAAAATCGCGTACACGTGGCTATGCCTCGCTCGATTATCATCTCTCCGAATATCGCAAAGACGATTTGGTGAAACTGGAAATTTTGGTCAACCACGAGCCAGTAGATGCCTTAGCGGCAATCGTCCATCGTGAAACCGCCTATCATAAAGGGCAACGTTTAATTACCAAATTGAGAAAAACCATTCCACGCCAAATGTTTGATGTGGCGATCCAAGCTGCTGCGGCGGGACGTGTTATCAGCCGCGCCAATGTCAAGGCCCTTCGCAAAGACGTGACCGCAAAATGCTACGGTGGAGATGTTTCACGTAAGAAGAAATTGCTCGAAAAGCAGAAAAAGGGCAAGAAACGCATGAAGATGGTCGGCAATGTGGAAATCCCGCAAGCCGCATTCATGGCCGTCTTGAAACTGGACGACGACTAAAAGAGCAAGGGTGACATGGGTTTCAAGGGCGACAAAAGCGTAAAGGCTCACCCATAAATCCTTTGCCACTCTTGTAGCCCGCGTAACACTTGTTACCTTTGTTACTTTTACTACCCATATTACCTTTGTCACCCCTAAAATGAAAACTTTCCTCCAAAAATCAAAACGTTGGCTTCCTGGCGCAGTTATCAGCATAGCCCTGATAGCCATTATCTTAAACGCCGTAGATATCCCCAAAACCATCACCGCACTGCGTGATGCGAATCATACCCTGCTGCTCATTGCAGCATTGCTCACCTTGCTTTGGCTGATCGTGCGCGGTGTTGTCTGGCGCACATTGCTCAGAGATATCCCTTCCTACCGCGACACCTTCATCTCGCTTGGCGAAGGTTATCTGATGAACAACTTCCTGCCTTTTCGCCTCGGCGAATTTGGGCGTGCCTTTTTGCTCAGCCAAAAAACAAAGCTCAGTTTCACCGAAATCTTGCCGACCATCATTGTCGAGCGGATTTTTGATCTGGTCATCTCAGCCGCTATTCTCATTACCGCCGTTCCCTTTGTCGCAGAAGCAGAAGGGACGGAACAGATCGGCTATATTATCGGCGGCATTGTTTTGGTCGCTATCGCCATCCTTTATTATGTCGCTCATCATCAAGAATGGGCGCTTGACCTTTTTAATAAATTGACAGTTCGTATCCCTAAATTGCAAGAACTTGGCGGCGAATTGGTCGAATCACTTTTGGCAGGGCTTTCTGTTTTCACAGAAGGTTTACTTTTCTTGCGTTTTATCTTTTGGATGCTCATTAATTGGGGCATCGCTATTTTGCAATATACCCTCATTATCACCGCCTTTTTCCCGCAAGCAAATCTCATTTGGGGCATGTTCGGGCTTGGCGCAGCGGCTTTTGGCAACGCCGTCCCCTCGCTTCCCGGCGCAATTGGCACCCTCGAAGCAGCCGTCGGCGGCTCGCTCGAATTGCTCTCTGGCGACATCTCTACCGCTCTCGCCGTTGCCCTCATTGTGCGGCTCTACAATTATCTTTTTACAGGCATTGTCGGCATTTACGGTTTCAATACAGAAGGCGAAACATTATCGGGGATTTATCAGAAATTGCAAGAGTTTAGAAAAAAACAAAATTGATGTCATTGCTTCGGCGACAAAACTGCCTCGCAATGACTTGGCTGGAGTGATTATGTCAAAAAAATATCTCATCACCGGCGGCGCCGGATTTATCGGATCGAATTACGTCAATCGTCTTCTCGAACGTGGGGAAGATGTTGTCGTTTATGATAATTTATCCCGCGCGGGTGCGCCACGTAATTTGGATTGGCTGCGCCAAAGACATGGTGCAGACTCCTTTCAATTGGCTCACGCTGATATTCGCGATGCCGCAACATTAACTTCTACTGCCAAAGACGCCGACATTATCGTCCATTTGGCTGGACAAGTTGCCGTGACAACATCGGTCACGCATCCCCGCGAAGATTTTGAAATCAATGCGCTGGGCACATTCAATGTCGTCGAAGCCACGCGGCTTTCGGGACGCGATCCGATTCTTTTATCCGCATCCACGAATAAGGTTTACGGGGAAATGGAAGATGTGTCTCTCGCGGAAAAAGAAACGCGTTGGGAATACGCAAGCCTAAAACATGGATGCCCCGAGGCGCAGCCGCTCGATTTCCATTCCCCTTATGGCTGTTCTAAAGGTGCGGGCGACCAATATGTCCGTGATTATGCCCGTATTTATGGTTTACGAAGCGTCGTCCTGCGCCAATCCTGCATTTATGGACCGAGGCAATTTGGGGTGGAGGATCAGGGCTGGCTGGCGTGGTTTATGATCGCGACGGTGACGGGGCGACCGATCACGATCTATGGCGATGGCAAACAGGTGCGCGATGTGCTGCACGTGGACGACCTGATGGATAGCTACGACGCTGCGGTTACGCGCATTGACGATGTGAAAGGGAAGGTTTATAACGTGGGAGGGGGGGCTGAGAATGTGATCTCGGTCTATGCTGAGTTTTTCCCCATGCTCGAAGAACTGCTTGGACGCAAAATCCCCGTTGAGCGAGACGATTGGCGCCCGGGCGACCAACGCGTCTTTTATGCCGATATTCGCAGCGCAGCAAAAGATTTAGGTTGGCAGCCAAAGATCGGCGTGGAAGAGGGGATCAAGAAATTATTTTCTTGGGTGATGGAAAATCGGGAGATGTTTTAGAATATCTAAAAAAGAAAATACGGCTTATGGCGGTATTTTGTCATTAAGTCAGCTAACAAAAATGTGGGTTGACTATTGTCATTCTCAGCGATATTATAGCGCGGCATTGCAGCTAACATTGATGAAGAAAACCCCGCCCCGAAAATGGCGGGGTGCTTTTTGTTACGACCTAATTGCATCGGTTCTATCAAAAAATCTTATTCTGCAAAAGCAGGAATGGCGCTTGGCTGGCAACCGAAGGTCGGCGTGGAGGAGGGGATTAAGATGTTGTTTGCGTGGGTGGAAGGAAATAGAGGGGGAGTTTAAGGGTTCTTCGACAAAACATAAAAACGGCTGCAAAGCCGTTTTTATGTTTTATGTTTTTTTACACAAGCCCATCAAGCAATGAAGAACTTTCTGTTTTTTCCAAAGATAGAGAAATATCTTGAGCAATATGGAATATGTTTGCAAAAAACTTGTCGATAACAGATAGTGTGCTTAATGAATATTCAGGGTGATCTAAAAACAAAGATGCAGGTATTGGTATCTTTTCTTCCAGTATTCCCCTGACTTCAGGCGGATTACCTTTTGTTGGATTGATTTTTTGTATTTCAATGAACGAATCCACAGTAACAGGATTTTTATCATAAAGTTGAACTATTTTATCAATCAGGGAAGCGACCTCATCCTCGAAGGAAATTATTGGACTACCATAATAGTATCCAACGATGTTCCTACTACCAAAATAAATATAGACTCCATTCAAAATAAATTTAGCTTGTTGTATAGTAGCTGGGAGTCGTTTTTCTTGGAGTTGTTTTTCAGACAGGCTAAGCACATCCAAACAGATGGGTAACAAAAAATACCGATTGTAACGATACGAGTCGATTTCAGATAGAAATTCAAGTTCTTGTTGCCATTTATAGCGATTATCTGAATCTGATATCCTTGTATATAATTGCTTCGCCCATGTGTCAGGTTTCTTCTGAATAAAGGATGCGGCATAGTATTCTTGCACTGTTTTATGAATAAATCTATGTTCATCGCCTTCACGCAAAATCAGGCAAGTAATACGCACAATGTCATTAATGAAATCTGCTGGTTTGGCTTTTAGATTAGTCTGGGCTATCGCTTCCTCTGCAACACCATGAAGAACTGATATCGAAAAAGACTGTTGAGGGGATTTTTTTGCTAAAAGACAAAGTGCCTCAAAGGCATTACGATATTGAATATCATCTAAATCGCACTTTCGTTGACGCGTAAAGCCAGGTTTTGTTCCATCATGGCGCTGTAAAAGCATCTGAAAAAGGACATCATAAAATCCTGAAAGATTTGCAGGAAGATGTTGGTAAGATTTATATAATAGAACAAGAAGAGTGACCATTAGAGGGGAAAATAATAATGACTTTATGTGGGGAGAACGATGCTCAATGTGGCCAATTAGCGAGTTTGCCCAATCTTGATCCTTTGCGAGTTTCTTGATAACTTCCTGATATTCTTTCTTCTTCAGATTGTCTAATACGACATTAGAAAAGTAATTTGATGTCCGTATATTTTCCTGGGGTCTGGATGTTGTGATAACGCGTATATTTTCATGCTTGGAAACAATATCTTCGATATCGGTTAGCACTGATGATTTAAGTTCACCCGGTATTTCATCATAAGCATCTAGCATAAGAACTATTTTCCCGGAATTAGCTAATACCTTAAATAACTCATCATCAACATCTAAACCTAAAGCATCAAAAGCGGCAACTATTCGGTCTTTTAGGGAGTGGTCTTTATCAACGCGTCTAAGCTCAATAAAGAGTGGAATTACCTCCCCATATAAAAGTTCTCTAGAAGATAGATAACGCAAAAAGATAGATTTTCCTTGTCCTGCTATTCCTTCAATTAGGATGTTCCCCTTAAGACCAATATCTGCTATTTTACGAACAATTTTACGCTCTTTGTCAATTTTTATATGGGGGTCACAATAAAACTCAGAGAGGTCTACGGGTTTATCAACCTGCCAAATTGTTTTAACTTGACGAACTTTCGAGATTTTTTTATATAAAGTTTCAATTTTCTTTTCAGTATTCCATTGGAGAATTTTCTTTCCCGTTTTCTCACTTATATATTCATAAAGGTCAGAAACCGATTTTTTGAAAACTGCTTGTCCTGCTGCAATAGCTGTTGCGGAAAATAGTTCAGTCATATTGCCTCCTTTTTACCAAAACCAGTGTCGTTAATTCTATATCAGTATTCTAGCTAATAATAGAAAAATCCATAGTAGCAAAAACACTAGAGGGACTAAGGCAGGCAATCGGCTCAAGCTTATTTTCTGCCATCGTTTAGTGAGAAAGCTTGTTTTTACTTTTTCAGGTTTGGCAAATACTCGTTTCTCAAGTTGTTCTATACCAAGAGCGTTTGTAATAGCTTTCTCTACTTCTTGCGTTTGGACTCTAAAACCTTCAAAATAATAGCGATCTTGAGTACCAAGCACGTACCAAATTATTGAGATTATTATTCCCCCAATAGGAAATAAAACACTGTTTAGCGGAGGCATTTTCTCAAATAATGAATTTAGAAAGAAACCGAATAATGCAATATTGGCGGTTAGTAGATAATTAAACCGCGTCCACATTCGGCCAGTATGTTCGCTATATAAGCGAGCTCTTAATTTATAAGCTTCGGTTAGGAAGTTAGCTTGAGTTTTATCCAGTTTGTCATTTTTAGCCATATATCCTCCGTTTCTAAGTTTCCATAATTATAGCTTGGATTCAATTTCCCTAAAAATATAAATCGAGCCTGTCTCCGCGCGGGGATGAATCCACCGTGATAAATTGCGGAAGCTAACTCAAGTCGGCTGTGGCTTCGGGGAGGGTGTAGGCACAGCTAACATTAGATGTGCTCCCATTTAATCTCTTCTAAAGACAAGGAAGAACTTTCAAGCGATTTAATAATCCCGTGGGCTAATTTGTCTGCCATTCCCCGATAATGAAGGCGAAGAGATAATTTTGTAAGCAAGGTGCCGGTTTCATAATTCTTCTCAATATCACAATTCGAAATTTTCACTCGCTTATCTTTGACAATTTCGATAATTTGAGAAGCATCAACGTCGAGAGATGTGCGAATACTCAAAATTCTATAGGTATCTTTGGCATAAAAACGCTCAAAAAATTTCAGAAGAATAAGGCTAACTAAGGAAATACCGGTTGTGGCAATCGCAATCTCATGATAACCGCTCCCCGCTGCCATACCAATTGCGGCTGCACTCCATAAACAGGCGGCAGTTGTCAGCCCACGAACGTTTGCACCTTCTTTAAGAATGACCCCAGCCCCCAAGAAACCGATTCCGCTTACAACCTGCGCAGCAATTCGTGCTGGGTCGGCTGGAAAACTAGATGCACTAACGCTTTGTGAAACGATCTCAGACAAGATTGTAAAAACAGCTGCTCCCAAGCTAACTAATATATGCGTACGTAGTCCAGCTGCTCGACCGTGAATATCTCTCTCGAATCCGATCAATCCACCAAGCAAAGATGCTAATAACATTCTGATTAGAAACTCACTGTAATGAGCAAAAGATAATGACATTGAGAGCCTCCTAAAGACAAGGTATAAAGTTTATTATAGTCTTATTCTCTCTGCCAAAGGTCTATCACAAATAATTATTGCACAGAATTATTTTCTTCTCCAAATGCTTCACAGTCTCCACAGAGGGATTAATCCACCGTGCTATATTGTGGAAGCCGACACAAGTAGCCCCCTCTGTCCTATCGGACATCTCCCCCAAATTCTAAGTGCGGAATTTAGGGGAGAGTCTTAGCTAACTGTGGCTTCGGGACTGTCTTATTTTCAATCCATTTGCAAATAATGATGCTCTGTAAATCTATTCCACCCTTTTTTTGTCTTCGATTCGACGACCCAATGAAAGCCTTCCTCTTCATCCGGCCAATACACCATTCTGGCTAAACCTGCTGGCATCTGCGCTTCAAAACCAATGGCATGGGGGTGAACATCGGTCACATCTGCTAATTTTCCTTGAGATTGTTTCCCATCCGATGTAAATGACCAAAAAGAGACTTCTTTTTCTGGATTGACCCCGACCATCGCGAATTCATCATAGCTTCTATCAGAAAATTCCCAATGGACAATCATTTGGATATATTTTCCTGATAAGGTTTTCTTAAATTTTCTCCTACATATAACCGGACCCATTTCTGACTTTGCTTCAGCTTGCCAGCTTCCTAATAAGGGATCGAATAACCCCAACTTTCCTCTGCCTTTTTTCCACTTCATACTTCCTCCAGACTTACCAATAAAATAGTTTTTTCTTTTAGAGCATTCGGATCGCTATTTGTCCAAAATAATCTCTTTGATTATGGGTTACGCCTAATACTTCGTATGCTCGCATATAGGCCGCACAATAATCGTCCAGAGCTCTAAATTCATGTAAAACATTTGAAAATTCATCAAAGATGATAATTGTTCCAGGCTTTATCTTGTGATCCATCTGAGTTAGAACATAGAGCGCAGCAGAATAAATATCTGCATCAATATGGATGACAATTAGGGACCCCAATGCTTCGTTTGCTAAAAAATCGGAGAGTGTTTCCTGGAATAAACCTTTCATAAAAGCGACGCGCTTATCTTTTATTTCCGGAATTTTTCCACCGGTATCAAATTCATATTTTTCCAGTTTGCCTGAGAAAAACTCCCAGGATTCTGGGAGGCCAGTAAAAGTATCGAATCCCCAGAAGGTAGATTCCTGAGCTAAATTGATTTCAGACCAATATTGAATAGATTCCCCTTCAAAGACGCCAAATTCCAGGTAGATGATTTTCTCGTTTTTCACGATACTTTCACTAACATAGTCGTATAGGTCAAAGCGTGAAGAAAATGTCGGATATATTTCTGGATGCGCGAGTCTCCAATCTTCCAATTTTGGTAAATGCGATAAAAAACGAATTTTCGTGTTGTTCGGGATAATTTTGGACAATATTGCTTTTAATTGAGCTTTTCTTCCCATCCTCATGATCTACTCCTATATAAATCAAACGCATTGCTGAATCTTTTCAATAAAACAGTATAGCGTTTTTCTTTATCGTATTCAACTGAAAGCGGGCTAGGGTAAAAGGATCTTCATCTCTTTCTTACCACAAAAACGCTACGCCGCGCTTCCCCAAAATTTGGTCATCAAAAACGACTTTGGCGGGAGACTTCGTCATCCCGACGCAGACGTGCAAAGGGAGTAAATGCTCTTCGCGCGGATGGCAATAACGGGCAGCAGGGGCTTTTTCCCATGCTATTAAACGAGCTTCCCGTTTTTGCTGAGAAAAGGAATCGGTGCAGGTTTCAATGAGCCAATTCTGAAAGGCATCGTTAGCTGGGTCCGGGGCATCAGGTTTACGTCCAAAGAAGGCATTCTGATTGTGGAAGGAAAATCCCGATCCTACGATCAAGATATTTTCTTCCATCAATTCATCCAAAGCATTTCCCAGCGCAATATGTGCAGCTGCGTCAAGTCCACGTAGTAATGAAAGCTGAATTACGGGAATATCCGCTTCAGGGTACATCAGCTTGAGCGGGATAAATGTGCCGTGATCAAATCCGCGTTCCATGTCGATGCGGTTGGGAATATTATTCTTCTCGAAAAGAGCGACGACTCTTTTGGCAAGTATGGGGTGCCCCGAAGCAGCGTAGGCGATCTCATAGGCTTTTTGTGGAAAGCCATAATAATCGTAGTAAAGCGGGGGATTATTTGCACCCAAGAGCGTTGCGACGTTTTCCTCCCAATGCGCGCTAATGACCAGAATAGCCTCAGGTTTTCTGAGCTGGGAGGGCAGCCACGTCATAAAATCGACCATGGCCTGATGGCCGGGGTCTCCCAAAATGGGCAAGGGACCACCACCATGAGAGAGATAGACAACCTGCGCTATATTTTCTGCCATAAGAAACTCCTTCTAGGTCTCTTTGCATCATATCATTTATTATTTATACGAACTCAATCGGACTATTTTTGTGATATTTGTGTTATTATTTCATCAGATTCGTTTTTCAAACTGTTTTATCAGTATTTTTTTCTTTTATAAGGCAGATTCTAATGGAGCAAAAATATGAAGTCTTTAAATTATAGAAAAGAAGATCCAAATAGAAATCAAGGCAAAGCATCATGATGAAAAAAACACGCACAAGAGTAATTCTCGGCGTTATAGGGGTAGCCACCTTCTTGTTGGCGGCGTGTGGGGGCCCCGACTATCCAGTAGCACCGCCTGCCCCGATAGTTGTTGAAGCGCCTGATATTCAGGTTCAGGTACCGGCACCAGCGCGCCAAGAGCCTTCGCCCACTCCCGCAACAGCACCAACTGCCACACAAGAACAACCCACCCCGGCTAGCGAAACACAATCCTGTGATCTTTTTACCAGCATGGATATATCGGTAGTCTATCTGGATTGGATGAGAGATACGCCCCTGGAATTTTATTTCAAGATGCCCGGCGGCGTGCCCGGGCTGGAAATAGCGACCCCCGACTCAACCAATACTTGGGAATATACGGGAAAGGTCGGCGATCACCTAACGAGCAACTGTGAGTTTGTTAGCGGCTATGCTGAAAGACTTTATTGCAGGATCAATCTACCTGCCGAATACGCCTATACAGCGCGTGAGTTGAGCTTGAGCCTAAAGGGTTGTGAGCAACCAATTTACACTGATCCAGCAACCACAGTGACCGGGTTTGCCAATTAATAGAGAATAATTTGAATCAAGTTAAAAAAGAAAGCCCCCTCTGAACTGTGAACTGCCCCGAAAAAGTAGACGAGAAAAAAGCACCCCCTGTGAGAGAATAGAGAAACAGGAGGTGCTTTTTCTATGTCAGGTAAAAAAGGGATGAAACATTACCCGAAAGAAGTGAAACTGGAAGCAGTGCGCATGTTCTTTGAAGAGGATATGACACGGGCAGAGATCATGGCTATTCATGGTGTTTTTTATACGGGAAACGCATAGGAAAAAACCCCAACAAAATACATTCTGCATGTATAATCTTCCCGCTCCTGACAAAATTAAAGCGGGATAATCTTTCCTATCAAAAACCATAAAACATTAAAGGACAATTGCAAAATGACGAAAAACATTTCCCCAAAAGTAAATTCAGAAGAGAAGAAAGGACGGCTTCAAAATCCCGTCTTGTTTTTTCTAAGTGTTGCTTTGGTTATTTTTTCTTTCGGACTCATTATTTATAGTATCCCTAATCTCCTGATCATCCCGGTCGTCATATTTTTTGCTTTTCTATTGCTCTGGTTTTCTCCAACTATATGGACATGGATAGAAGAGTTATTCGGTAAACGACCCAGAACGAATTGGGGGCGATTTAGCATGAACCTTACGATTGCTACTTTTACAGCGATTATTCTAGAAGATGTTATTGATTTTACTTTGAAAGGTGTACGTTTTCTTTTCCGCCTATTCAGTGGTTAAAAAAAGCTCCATTAGCATATACTCTATTCAGAGCATGGATTTTTTCTAAGGAGGGGATGAATGTAGAGGAATGTGATCCTGCAAAAAGATGACATCTCTCGTAGCAGATGGTGATTGAGTTGAAACGATAAATCAAAACAGCCCCGCAAACTTTAGTCCATGGGGCTGTTTTTGTTCTCGCAATATCAGAGAGTAAGATTTACAAATGTATGTCAGTTGAAGCGTATGGTAAAAATCGGCTACCTTTTCAAATCCCATTGAAGCATAAAGACTTTCTGCCATAGGTGTTGAGTGTAGCACAGCAATTTCATATCCTTCTTTTCGCATTTCGTGGAGTGCATGTAGCGTAAGAGTGCCAGCTAATCCCATGCGTCGGACTTCGGGTCTTGTTGCAACAGCATAAATACCTACAGAATTCTTTGAGCGTGAAACAGCCACTTTCGATACTGGTTTGCCATCCATCCAAGCTTGCCAGACTGAAAATTTTGATCCGGGACGCCCGAATTCAAAAGGAGCGATTATATCTCGATAAACATCATGGTATTCTTTTGGAATTGCCCAACGCCATGTAGCAAACTCGATAAGTTCTTGTTTCCCTTGTCTCTCATTGACTTCTGTTATTTCAATACCCGCTGGCGGTTCCGGGATTTCGGGCAAATCAGACAAGGTTCTTCCCATGCCAGTGATGACTTCTGCTTCAAATAATCCACGTTTTTCAAGTCGTTTTTTCAGACCTTTGGGTTCTGAAGACGGGGTGATTGCCCATACAAAATCATGCCCCCCTGCGTTGCATTTCTCAATGATTTCATCAATTTCCTTTTCAGTATTTTGGTAAGCTGAAATTTTATGACGGCACTATATGGAATAAAAGGAAGCGGCGTCCGAAACCAGATCACGTTTTCAGATTCAAATAAAGTCGAGTTTTTACCTTTTCCAAAATAAACCCAACCTTCCCAGAAATTCACTTCAAGTTCATGAAGTAGTTTTTCTTTGAGATTTGATGCACTCATTTGATTCAGCTCCTTACGACAAATCCGATAATATTTGTCATTATAATGCAAGTGCTTTTGATTTTGGGGATCAAATAACCAATAGAACAAATTGATTGAATAACCAAAACAGCCCCGTGATTTTTTCACGGGGCTGACTACTCTCTACTCCCAACTCTCCACTAGCTATGTATCGGCATCCCCTCTGCGCCGTGCGCCACTTCCATTAGTGTTTCGCTCAAAGTAGGGTGGGCGTGAACATTGCGCGCGATCTCTGCGGGGGTTAGCTCCATCATTTGCGCGAGCGTCAGTTCGGGCAATAATTCTGTCACCTCGGGCCCGATCAGGTGTGCGCCTAAAATCTCCCCATATTTTTCATCCACAATTAATTTTACCCAGCCTGCATATTCACCAAGTCCCAAGGCTTTCCCGTTTGCCTGAAAAGGAAATTTCACGACTTTAATCTCATGTCCACGCTCAATTGCCTGCGCTTCTGTGATCCCAAAAGAAGCCACCTGCGGTTGACAATAGGTCGCACGCGGCATCATCTCATAATTTAGCGGATGTGTTTCTTCTCCGGCAATTGCTTCAGCGGCGATAATGCCCATCGCAGAACCAACATGCGCCAGCATTAATTTTCCGGTTACATCGCCAATTGCCCAAATACCGGGGATATTGGTCGCCATTTTCTCGTCGATCTCAACAAATCCATGCTCACTAATTTGGACTCCAATATCTTCCAAGCCGATATTTTTGGAATTGGGACGGAAACCGATCGCGACCAGGGCTTGCTCGGCTTCTAGGGTCTTTGTCTCATCCCCAGCAGATACCGTGACCTTTACCCCTGCGCCTTCAACATTTTCTATATTTTCAACTTTATGCCCTGTCAGCATCTTGATCTTGCGTTTCTTGAAGGCTTTTGTTAACTCAGCAGATACTTCTTCATCTTCCATCGGGACAATGCGCGGCAACATCTCGACGATGGTCACATCCACGCCATAAGAATTCCAGACCGTAGCAAATTCCACCCCAATTGCCCCGGAGCCGATGATAACGACAGATTCTGGCAATTTCTCTTGCGTGATCGCTTCTAAATAAGTGAGTACCTTTTGCCCATCTACTTTCCAAACGGGCGGAACCATCGCGCTTGCTCCGGTTGCAACGATAATATCCTTTGCGGTCAAAAAACTCTCTGTACCGTCCTCAGCGATGACTTGAGCCCTATCTTTCGCCGTTAATTTTGCCACGCCCATATGTACATCGATTCCGTTCTTCTTCATCAAAAGCCAATTCCCTTGACGAGACGATTCGAAACCTGTCTTGAGCGTTTAACAGCTACACTAAAATCGAGATTGAGATTATCGAAAGAAAAACCGAGTTCTTTACCGCGTTTAAGGAGGGTATGTGCCACATCTGCATTTTTGAGCAAAGATTTTGATGGGATACAACCCACGTTCAAGCAAACGCCGCCCATCCATTGCTTATCAATAATTGCGGTTTTTTTTCCTAATTGCGCGGCGCGGATCGCGGCAACATAGCCGCCTGGCCCTGCACCAATAACAATAACATCATAATCCATCATAAAGCTCCTGCCAGTTTTTTGCATGAATAAAAGAGAATGAATCTCTTAGCCTTTTAATCAATTCTCACAGCAAATTATACCTTAGCGGGAAAAATCTTATCTTGGGATTTTCTCCCTAAAAAGCGAATAAGGTACAATTTTGCTATGGATAAAATCTACGACATCATCATTGTGGGATCAGGTCCCTCTGGGCTTTCTACTGCCTTACATCTCAACCGCTTCGCTCCTGGGTTTGGGCTGGACACCCTTATATTGGAGAAATCCCGTCACCCAAGAGCAAAACTCTGCGCAGGCGGTATTCTCGCGGAGGGGGGGGCTGTCCTCGCCAAGCTGGGCCTTGATCTGAAAGAAGTGCCCCACGTGGATGTGGAAAAGGCATTATTCAACTACGAAGGGCGTGGCTTGGTTGCTCGCTTTTTTAATAAAAAACCCATCTTTCGGACTGTGCGGCGAAATGAATTTGATGCATGGCTGGCGAGCAAGGCAAAAGAGCGGGGAATAGAGATCAGAGAAGAGATTAGTGTAAAAAAAGTAGAGAGTTTTGAAGATTATGCTCTTGTCAAAACTGACCAAGGGGATTTTCGCGCAACAGTTGTGGTGGGAGCAGATGGCTCAAATAGTGTGGTTCGGCGTACGGTGGAGCAGAATCCGCGCTCGCATGTAGGCAGAGCTTTGGAGATAATCGCCTCTCCGAAAAATGAAGAGAATGAAAGAGTGGCTTCTTTTGATTTCCTTGTTGTCCCTAAAGGGATCTCTGGCTATGTTTGGGATTTTCCTGCCAAAATCGAAGGGAAGACTATGCGTTGCTGGGGCATTTACGATAGCAATGCTGTAAAGAGAGAAGGGCGTGCCCCTCTGCGTCAAGTTCTAGCAGATGAGATGAAAGAACACGGCTATCTTTTAGAGAATTATGAATTAAAAGGGCATCCCATCCGCTGGTATGAGCCAGCGAATACGCCCGCAATTCCGCGCGTTATTTTGGTCGGTGACGCCCTTGGTGTGGACGCCCTCCTTGGCGAAGGTATCAGCCCTGCACTGGGTTACGGAAAGATCGCCGCGCAAGCGATCTTACACGCCTTTGAAAAGAATGATTTCAGTTTTACAGGATATAAGGGGATGTTATTACGCAGTCGGCTGGGCGGCGCACTTTGGCGACGGACTTTTATGGCCAAACTCTTTTATCGCTTCAAAAGCGCACGCTGGCAAAGGATTATTTGGCGGCGCTTCGGCTGGCTGGCAGGGATTTTGGGCATGGCCTTCGTTGTGGGATGGGAAAAGAAGAAGTAAAAGAAAGATGTTTTGTTTCGCTGTACACTATCTGAATGTGAACAGAATTTACACAATCATTGCTGGGCAAGGTAAAATCTATCGTGCGAAAGCCCTGCGAGGGGCTTCCATGAACTAAGGCTGGATTTCAGGCCATACCTTTACAGGAGGAAATATGAAAACTCTTTTTCAATTATTCTTTTTTATCGTACTCGTAACAATTGGGCTAACTGGTTGCAATGGAGAAATACCGAACATCCCCTTTCTTAACTCTCCAACGCCGACGATAACAAACACCCCCACGCCAACCAGCACTTCTACACCAACACTAACCCCAACTTTTACGCCAACGCCTACTATCACGCCTACGCCAACACAAATTGGCGGTGGTTCTGGAAAAGTATTATTTACATACGCTAAAGTAGGGTTTGAAAGCGTTTATCCAGATTTGGGTGGTGAGAAAAATGTCTTTATCTCAGATGTGGATGGCTCTAATCTTATTCCTGTAACCAAGGGGCTGAGAGGCTTCAATTATATTGAAGCGGTTTCTCCAGATGGGAGCAAAGTGCTTATTTCCTCGTTTAGATCAAGAACTAGATCAAAAGACGCCAATGCCATTTTATATTTATTCGATTTAAATTCAATAGATAAAGAACCTATAAAAATTGTTCAAGGCTTTGCACAGCATACATATAGCCCCGCAGCAGCATGGACAGACGATCTGAGAATAATTTATGTCGGAAAAGGTGAAAAAGGATATGGTATTTATGTGGTAAATGCTGATGGCTCTAATCCACAGAAAATTGATACCACAACCGCAACCCCTGAAAGAATGGTAGGAATAGATGACGAACGAGTATATTGGAGCAACGGCGTATATAAAGATTATCGCACAACTGGAGGTAATTTTAATGTTGTATGGTGGACAAATATTGATGGTTCTGGGCAAGGAAAATTAGAATCTAATGGGGTACAAATCGAATATTTTTATGAAAGAATGTCTTTCTCCCTAGATAGAAGTAAGATAGCTTGGATACCAAGTGCGCCAGAGCCAGCGTGTGATACAAGAGAAAAATCCGATGAACTACTTTTTTCTCAAGGCCAATTCTCCCGCGCTGAGAAATGTCATTTGTTGTATGTAGCAGAAATTTCTAATCTTGATAATCCTATAAAAATCCCACTTACCCCTTCCCGCTACCCAGAGGTAGAAGTCTTCTATTACGGTAAAGATTATATTGTAACGTGGCTTCCCGATAATTCAACGGTACTCCTAATGGGTTCTGGGATGTCTTTTATCAAGAACAGGTGGAAGAGGGGGGAAACAGTGTTATATTCTGTTGCTGATAACCATCCAAGCTCAGAAATTATTTGGTTGGAGAAATTTCCGTCTCTTAACGACTCAAATGATGGGTGGCATCCTTCAATATATGGTTTTTCCCCTGATGAAAAACAGATTATAGTTCGCAAAATAATAGATGGATCAAAAGGAAAGGTTATCCTCGTTGATTTAGAGTCTATGTCTTTAGAAGATAATTTTCTTAATAAACTTAACCTTGATGAAATTAGAGATGTATATTTATTACCATAAGCAAATCTATTTTCACATTTAGTTCAAATACTATCAAAAAGGAGCTGTCGAAGACCAAAATCCCAGTGAGTTTCTTCCAAAGATGCCTGTCACCTTTAGGGTGACAGGCATCTGATTTTAACCAAACTAATTTACTTCCGCCCTACTTCTCTCAAAAACTGTGGCGAATTCAACCCCCGCTCTAAAACATAGGTTAAATAATATTGAATCAGGCTTTCTATCTTTGCGCGTGTTTTGGGATCCGGGTTTGCGCGCCGAGCATCTGTATAGGAGCTGCGCTGAAAATGGCGCAGGTATTTGAGCATTTCCATATCAACCGGGCGAGCGGAGTTTTGCCCGACTCCACATTGCGGGCAGAGAACGCCACCTTGTGCTGCGGAAAAAAATTGATTTTCGGCTTTGATCTCGGATTCGCAACTGGCGCAGTGAAAAAGTTGCGGGCGGAATCCCAAATAGTCGAGTAGGCGCATCTCGTAATAGCGGACGACGATCCAGATATCATCTCCGCGAGAAAGACGTCTCAGGCTATTTTCCAATAAGTTGAAAAGGGAGGTATTCATCTCCTCTTCGTCGTAGGTGAAGCGATCCATCAATTCGACGAGATAGGAGGCGTTGCCAGTTAATTCCAGATTTTCGCGGATGGGGAGATAGGCATCTAGAGTTTCCACCTGTGTGATGATATAAGGTCCCCGTGCTTTGGCAACTTGTATTGTGATTCGTGTAAAAGGTTGAACATGCCCGGCTTTGCGCGAGCGCATTTTTCGCGCCCCTTTTGCCAGCGCGCGGATTTTTCCCCGTTGGCGGGTGTATAAAGTGACGAGACGATCTGCTTCGCCCCAATCACGATGGCGAAGAACGATCGCTTCTACGCTAAAGGAACGAGGAGTGTTCATGGCGAAGCATAGTGTGCAAAAAACTCACACACTATTTTATGCCAAATCCTTTGCGCCAAAGGCTCTGGGCAATAATTCACGGACAGTAGTTTCTTCGAGTAAATTACCCTCTCCATTGGCAAGATAAACAGTCATGTCCAGAGCAAATTCGGCCAAAACTTGCCTGCAGGAGCCACAAGGAGAGCCACCATTGTCAGTGACGACAGAGATGGCATCGAATTCTTTTTCACCTTCAGAGACGGCTTTAAATAGAGCTGTCCGTTCGGCGCAGATCGTAAGGGGGTAGACGGCATTTTCTACGTTTACGCCGGTATATATTTTTCCGCTTTTGCCGAGCAGGGCTGCGCCAACAGAATAATTTGAGTATTTTGCATAAGCGTTTTTGCGTATTTCGCTGGCAAGTTCTATCAGTTCCTGAGAAGAGTTATTCTTCTTTTGGCTCATCTTTTTCCTCTTTCTTTGAGGGGATTGTTTCGTCTTCTACGCGGACGCGACGGATGCGTCTGCCCGCAACTTGCTCAATGGTCAGTAGCAAGCCGCTTTCACGTACTGTTTCGCCGCCTTCGGGAACGCTACCAAGTTGTTCGTAGAGGTATCCAGCCAATGTATCGGCATCGCCTTCAGGAGGATCCATATCCATTATTTCGGCAAAATCGTCGAGGTCAATCCCGCCACGGAAAAGATATTCGCCATCACTCACTTTTTCGTAGTCTTTTTCTTCTAGGTCGTCGTATTCATCTTGAATTTCGCCGATGATCTCTTCGATGATGTCTTCGAGAGTGACAACGCCAGAGACGCCGCCATATTCATCGACAACGATTGCCATGTGAAAACGCTCTTTTTGCATCTCGGTGAGAAGATCGCCTGCTTTTTTTGTTTCTGGTACAAAATGGGCTTTGCGCAAAAGGGTGCGTAGGTTGACATCTTTCTCTTCTGATTGCAGAGTGGAGAGGAGGTCTTTGGCATAGAGAAAACCGAGGATATTGTCGATGTTTTCGTCGTAGAAGGGCAGGCGTGAGTAGCCAGAATCGAGAAAGGTTTGTACCGCAGAGGATAAAGTTGCATCTCTTTGATCGAGTGCGAGGACATCTATGCGTGGCACCATGATCTCACGAGCTATGGTTTCACTGAGTTGAAAAATTTCGTAGATCATGCGCCGTTCTTCTGGTTCCAGCTCGCTGCTCTCTTCTGATTTTGCCCATATTTTGAGTTCATCTTCTGTTAGGTGCGTCATCGAGTCGTTAGCGATATGACGCGGGTTGAGCAAAAGGAGTGGCAAAATGACGAAGGGCGTAAAGATGAATATAAGCATTCGTCCGAAAAAGCCTAATTCCATCGCCCATTTTTCTGCATTCTCGAGGGCGTTTGATTCGACCATGAATTCGAGCAAGAGCATAAAGAGCGTAATGAAAAGCAAAAGCAAAAGTTGAACAACAAGGTTTTCTGTCCAATTTTGAAGGAGCAAGAAGCTTAAGATCGCAATGCTAAAACGCATCAGCGTTTGGCTAAGGCGTAGAACTGCACCCAAGCGCGGGTTTTCGAGTAAAGCGATGACGCGTTTTATATCTTTATCTTCTCTGTTAGAGAATCTCGCTACGCGCGTATTTGACAGGCTGACGCGCGTAGCAGCGATGAGTAGGTCTAAAATGATGAGAAGGGCTATGCTTAGTATGCCCCATTCTGTTTTTATCAAGGTTTTTCCTTTTTGCGCTCCCAGCTATCTTTCCCTTAGAGAAATAACTAAGGAGAGCAAGTTCTTCCTATTTTAATTTCTTTATTGACCGCGCCGGCATTCCGACTGCGAGCGTATCTTCTTTCACGTTCTTCGTCACGACTGCACCTGCGCCTGTGCGCGCTCGGTCGCCAATTTCGAGCGGGGCGACTAACATCGTGTCACTACCTATAAACACATCTTCACCAATTTTGGTGTGATGTTTATTCTCACCATCGTAATTACAGGTGATCGTTCCGGCACCGATATTTGTCTCTGCGCCGATGGTCGCATTCCCGATATAAGAGAAATGCCCTACTTTTACGCCTTTGCCAAGATGTGAATCTTTCACCTCGCCAAAGTTGCCCATATGAACGCCTTTAGATAAATACGCGCCCTTTCGCAAACGGGCAAAGGGACCCATATCCACGTTATCTTCCAGTATAGCCTTTTCTAGGACAGAAGACAAAATTTCACAGCGGTCGCCGATTTCGCAGTCGATGATAATTGTATTAGGACCGATCTCACAGCCCTCGCCAATTTTCGTTTCACCGCGCAAAAAAGTATTGGGTTGGATGACTGTATCCTGACCGATTTCCACATCCATACCGATATATGTTGATGCGGGATCAATCAGCGTAATGCCCTTAAGCATATGCCCCCGATTCACCCGTGACCTCATGCCTGCTTCCGCTTCAGCAAGATGGATTCGGTTATTAACACCGATAGCTTCGACCGCGTTCTCGAGCGTGATCGCTTCGACGCGCAGCCCGGCCTCTACCGCTAAAGCGACAGTATCGGTTAAATAATATTCTCCCTTCGCCGAAAGCGGGACTTCTGCGAGCGCGCCCCAGAGCCAATCGGCGTCAAAGCAATATGCCCCAACATTAAGCTCTTTGATCGCTTTTTCTGCATCTGTCGCATCCGCTTCTTCAACGATGGCTTTTACGCTTCCATCATCAGCACGGACAATGCGACCAAATCCGCGTGGGTCGTCAGCGATGATGGTCAGCATGGTCATGGGACCGCTATTCGCTTTTTGAGTCTCCACAAGTTTGGAGAGGGTATCCCCTGTCAGGAGGGGCATATCGGATTGGCTAACAAGCACAAGATCGGCATCGCCTTTCAGCGTAGATTCCGCTTGCTGTACCGCGTGTCCGGTACCAAGCCTTTCTGCCTGTACCACGAATCGGGCTGCCGACCCTATCACGTCACGAACGCCATCGGCACCGTGTCCAATAATCATTACGGGCACTTCTTCGCTAACCACACGTGCGGCTTGCAGGGCGTGCCAGACCATCGGTTTCCCACAAACGGGATGGAGAACTTTTGGCAGATCAGATTTCATGCGGGTGCCTTGCCCTGCTGCAAGGATGATAGATGTTATTTTCATAGAACTTCCTTTTCAGAGACTACAAAAGTCTCTAAGAATTTTGTAGCCTAAAATTTCAATAAAACAAAAACAAGCCTTCATCTGTTCCCAAAGGCAACGGAGAAAGGCTTGTTTTTTCTTGCATAAAATTGAGCAGGGGCACCTGGATTCGAACCAAGATCAACGGCTTCAAAGGCCGGTGTGCTAACCGTTGCACCATGCCCCTAAATTGCCCATTTAGGCGGGCGAGATTGTATCATAGGGAGAAAATTTACGCAAAGTCTTAGGCATTATCCTCTGGGGTTAGCCCAAGTTGACGAGCTTGCTCATAAGAGAGTTTGTCAGGTTCTACCTCTTGTGTCTTTTGGGTATCAATTGCTTCATCCCAAAAAGATTTTATTTCATCTGTTTGGATCTTTGTTTTTTGCTTGAAAAGAGCTTCTAACTCATCGGAGCTGATCTCATCTTCGATCTGCTCTTCAGGAATATCTTCAGCGGCGAGGTATTCTTCTTCTTTGGCAGGAGAGGGGCGTACGACACCCATTGCATTTAGGACATGCTCAACTTCACTTTTTAGCATCATCATTGCGTCGGTTAGGTCGAGAATTTTCTTCCGTTCAGCAAGGCGTTCGCCTGCAACGACCATTGCGTGGGTATGGCTAACTGGTACGAGCAAAACATCCTGATCGCCGCCGGGGAAAATATGGTAACTCAGTGGCGTTTCCTGATGGATATATCCAGAAATTTTTCGTCCTGCACGGAAAATACCCATTAATGCAGAAAGGAGAGATGCTTCTAAACTCCCGTGTTGCAGCGCGCCTGCCCGTGCCAAAATATGCCCTTTATCAGAGAGCAAAAAGATAACTTGCGCATCCATGTTTTTACGGAATTTTGCAAGCAAGCCAGAGAGGTTCTTGTGCGCATCAGAATCTTCATCGTTCTCTTCTTCTGAGGGAAGAACCGTTCTTTGCAATTCCAGGCAGCGTTCAACTGCATCCAGAAAGTCGGTTAGTGAAATGGGCTTTTCAAAAAAAGCAAAAGCGCCGGCTTCTAACAAACTTTTTTTAATTTTCCGCTCTTTAGACCCAGAGATGAGAATGATCTGTGCCTCTTTATTACGTTTTATGATCTTATCCATTAACTCTAGACCAGACATACCGGGCAAGAGATAATCGATCACAGCAAGGTCTATTTTCCCTTGAGAAACTTCCAAAAAGGCTTCTTCCCCCGAGGGCGCTTCGACGATCTCAAACTCGTGGTCAAGAGAATCCAAAGCGGAGTTAAGCAAGCGAATTACATCGCGGTGGTCGTCTACGATCAATATCCGATGAGGCATAGGACAAATCCCTGAATAGAAATAATGGATAATTATAGCAAAGATTTAGTCGCTTGTGAGCGATTATCTGCCTTACAGATTTGCAGGCTAAGCCCCTGCGTCTACTCTAAATCTGGTAGGCCGAAGAGCGTGGGCGCAAATCCCCCAAGGTGATTTTTAAAAGGTAAAGTAATATTTCTATAAGCATCAGTAATTTTGCTCGAAAAAAGAGGGATAGCGGGGATGTTATCCCATAATAGAACTTCAATTTCAAAAAATAATTGTCGCGAACGGATAATATCACTCGTTATAGCAAGCTCAGCACATTTCGCATCTATATCGGGATTATTGTAATGATATGGGTTGCCCGCTGCGAAAAAATCGCAAAGATAATCAGGATACAAAGAAAGGCTCCAACCCACGACAGCTAAGTCGTAGTCGCCTCCCCCATAGACCGCAAAGAAAAGATCATCAGCATGAACTATATTTACTTCTACAGGGATACCAAGCTGACTGGCAATCTTTGCAATATAGGAGGCGGCATCACTTCGGGATGGGTCTTCTTGTTGAGCAAGAATAGTGATGGATGGGAATTCTTCTTCTGAAGGGAAATGCAATCCGCTTCCTGCCTGATTTGGGCTTGGTTCCTGCTCCCAGGCATATCCCGCCTTTTGCAGGATTCGCATCGCCTCGGCGAGACGGGCATCTGCGTCCATCCCGGTACAAGGGGGCGAGATGATGCTGTTGTGCCACCCAACATTTTCGGGCGGTATCCAGCCCAAAGCAGGGATGACGCGCTCATCCAGACGTTCATTTGCAAGATGAATGGGGTCTATTAAACAAGTTAGGGCACGGCGCAGGGCAATATCATCCAACTCAGGGTTGAAAATCAGAAAACGAATATCGTTGCGTCTGTTTTCCACAAATTGGATATTAGAGTCTGCCGAAAGTTGGGTTATTTCTGCAGAGCTGAGGCCATTTGACGTGAGGATAAAATCGCTTTTGCTGTCGAGAAGGGATTTTATTGCGCTCTCGCGTGAAGCTGCAATATTTAGTATTTCATGAGAGCTTGAAAAATGCGGCTCGTTTGTATTATCAAGGGCATAGAGCGCGGTACGTGCGGCGATGAATTTCTCGCGTTTTTCTCTTTGGGCGAGTTCGAGTTTTTTCTTGAAGGAATCTCGCCGAAACTCCCGATCCATGAATAACTGTTCCTGTCCGCGATATTCGGTACTTTTCTCTTTGAGCGTTTGCATATACTCGAAAATGATCTCGGCTTCGGTTTGGAGAGCATCAATTTGGATTTGATACTCAGCCATAATCAGGTCATCTTCGGGGAGCGGCAAAAGATTTGTGGCCTCTACGATTTTGGGCTGCCAATAGTCTTTGCTGGCAAAAACACCGATCAATGCGCCGTGCTGCCAGTCGCCTGCGCTGGGCGGGGATGTGAAATAGTATTTAATAGTCAGCACATCGAGGGCTTCAACATGATGAAGTTTTTCTTTATTGTAGAAATCTGCCCAACTCAAGCCAAGCTCGAAATTTAACGCGGTGTTGACCGTAAAAGCGATATCTTCTGCGCTGAGAGGAGAGCTATTATCCCAGGTCAGGTTTGGGAGCAGCTTTATTGAAGATACGAAGTGTTCGCCTTCTTGCTCAATGGCTGATGGGAATCCATCAGCGAGAAGAGGCGTTAGCTCGTTATTTGGTGGGGCAAGTCGATAAAGACGCGGATAAGTCACGCCATAGAAAGCATATCCTTCGTAGGATGCGCCCTTTTCATCAAAAAGTGACCAGATATTTTCTTCTGAGTTAGGCGCGGGAATGGCGTAGCGCACGGGGACTTGGTTTTGCACCTCTGGAGATGGATTTTCTGTCTTCTCTGTGGGCGCGAGAGTAGGTAGGGATGCTTCTGGTTTTGGGGTGCATCCTGTGATGATAAGAATAATGATTAGCAGAGAAATGAAGTTTTTTTTCAAAGGGAAATATGTTTTTTTAGAAGGAAGGGGAATATGCTCGATAGTTTACCATGCAGGGCATAAAAGAGCATGACCCTGCACATGACCTCCAGCACTGTTAAATATGACCTCATGGCTACTATAGTAGGGTCAGATTGATAGCGAAATATCTTCTAAGGAGAAAATCTTATGAAAAAAGGAAATATCACTGGCGGTTTGATCTTGATCTTACTCGGCGCATGGTTTTTGGCCATTCAATTTGTTCCGCAAATGAAAGCATGGGCAGAAGGAAGCTGGGCATTAAGCATTATCGGCATCGCTGCTATTTTTCTTGTAGTGAGCATCTTAAATAATATCCCCGGTCTTTCCATCCCTGCATTTATCATCGGCGGCATCGGTGGTCTGCTCTATTACCAAAGCGTGACGGGCGATTGGGAAAGCTGGGCATATGCCTGGACATTTATCCCTGGTTTTGTAGGCTTAGGATTACTCTTTTTTAGCCTCCAGGCTAGAGATAAAGGAACAATGCAAGCAGGATTCATCTTGCTTTTCATTAGCTCAGTGCTGTTCTTCGTTTTCGGTTCATTCTTGGGTGCATCAGAGCAGCTTATTCAGTATTGGCCCCTCTTGCTCATTTTGGCAGGTGCGTGGTCAATGCTCCGCTCATTTTTTGGAAAGAAAAAAGCGAAAAGCGTGGAAAGCGCCCCTGTAGAAAGTACTTCCATCGAAGCTGAAGCTATCCCATCTGTAGATGGAGAAGCAGAAGGTGAAGAAAATGAAAACTAAATCGCTATTTTGGGGCAGCTTATTTATCGGTGCAGGAGTGCTTTTGCTGCTCAACAACCTTGGCATTTTGAATATCAACGTCTGGCAATTGATCTGGCCTACCTTTATCATCGCGATGGGTGTTTGGACACTTTTAGCTGCCACTCGCGGCGCAGATGCTCTTGAAACGGAAGAACTCTCTCTTCCGCTTGAGGGAACCAAGCAAGGGAAGATGACCCTGTCTTTTGGCGCCGGGCAAGTTAAGGTCACGGGCGTTACGGGCGCAAATGAATTGCTCAAAGGGAGCTTTGCCGGCGGCGTTCAATCTACATCCAAAAAAGATGGTGATTTTACGAATATCCATCTAAAACCTTCTACTGAAGATTTCATCCTCAACATCATGCCCTGGACATGGGGCGCAAGAGAATGGGATTTTGGATTGAGCAAGGAAGTAGATTGGCAGCTTCATTTTGAAATGGGCGCATCCGATACTCAGGTCGATCTGACGGAACTCCGTGTGACAGATCTGGAAGTGGATACAGGCGCGAGTAATACAAAGATCACCTTGCCTGCGAATGCAGGGCAAACGCACGTGGATTTGAGCGGGGGTGCTGCCTCCATACTTTTTGAGGTCCCCGAAGGTGTTGCCGCCAGAATCCAGATAGACAGCGGTTTAGCTTCTATAGATATTGACAAAGAACGTTTCCCCCGTGTTGGCGATTTCTACAAATCGGCTGACTACGAAACCGCAGCGAATAAAGTAGATATCAATGCCGATTTTGGCGCAGGTTCACTTAGTATTCGATAAGCTCGAAAAGGAAAATATTATGAAACGTTTTGATATGCGCATCATCTTCGGGTTTGTCTTGATCTTCGCTGGATCAATGTTCTTGCTTCAAAACCTGGGCATTTTTTACGGCGGAACGGACCTGCTCGCGGCAATTTTGCTCGGCAGTGCCGGAGGTGCAGCTCTTTATGTCTATGCTAATAACAGAGAAAATTGGTGGGCGCTTATCCCTGGCTTTACCTTGATCGGCGTTGCGCTCAATATTGTCCTTGATGTAATCTCATCAACACTGGGCAATATGTTTGGCGGCGCCATCGTTCTGGGTGGCATTGCGCTGAGTTTTTGGATGATCTTTTTCACCAAACGAAATTCTTTTTGGTGGGCTGTGATCCCCGCAGGTGTACTTAGCTCTGTGGCAGTTCAGGAGATTTTGGAAAACGTAATGCCAACAGATGGCATTTTTATGCTCGGGCTTGGATTGACCTTTCTCTTTATCGCAAGATTACCCGGATACGAAGATAACCTTAAATGGGCTTATATCCCGGGCGGCATAATCCTGGCTATTGGCGTAATACAACTATCCTTTGTCCAATCAGTAATGAATATCCTTTTGCCCCTCGCCCTGATCGGTGCAGGCGGATATGTCATTTATAAAAATTTCAAGAATTAAAGACTGCCCTCACCCATTCTTGCTTCGCTCGAACTCCCCTCTCCCGCAAAACGGGAGCGAGCGTAGCGATGTGGGGGTGAGGGCACAAAAATGGAGAATAAAATGAACAAAACACTTTATAGACCAGAAGATGACAAAATGATCGGCGGCGTTTGCAGTGGCTTGGGCAGATATTTCGATATTGATCCCACTATTATCCGCCTCGGATTCGCCCTACTCTTCTTCGGCTTTGGCACCGGCATTCTGCTCTACCTCCTCTTATGGATCGTCATGCCCAGCGAAACGGCATTACAGGCACGCCAAAATATGGCTGCTCCTCCCGCAGCCAAAGAAGACGTGGTCTCAGGTGAGGTCGTGGAAAAGGAAGAATAAAAATGAAAAGCACACTGTATCGTAGTGAATCGGACAGAATGTTAGGCGGTGTTTGTGGAGGCTTGAGCGATTATCTGGATGTTGATTCAACCCTTGTCCGTCTCTTCTTTGCCCTGCTCTTTTTCGGAACTGGTATCGGCGTACTGGCTTATCTCGCTTTGTGGATCATCATGCCCGAAGAAGGCAGTGCCTATGCAGGCAAAGGCTTTGAAGAAAATATTAGAGATAGCGCACAGAATTTTGGTGCGCGTGCCAAAAATGTGGGCGAAGAATTTGGAGAAGCCATCCGTTCGCCCCACCCGAAATCGGGTGTGATTATCGGGATTGCATTGATCGCTCTTGGCGGCGTTCTCTTCATCGAGAATCTGGGTATCCCCGGGATGAGCTGGTTCTCTTTTAATGATCTTTGGCCTGTTTTACTAATTATCGCTGGCGGCATTATTTTGCTTCGCCGCACACAAGGAGTGTGACATGTCACATAATGATCGCAAATCTGGTTTGTTATTTCCCTTTATCCTTATCGCCGTTGGCATAGCTTTTCTCTTCCAAAATTTGGGATTGATCGGCGGCAGTGTCTGGGATACCCTTGTTCAAATGTGGCCCCTCTTACTGATCTTGGTCGGGCTAAATGACCTGATCCGCACCCGAAGCATTGTCGGCCCGACCCTGATGATCGGCTTGGGAGCCATATTTATGGCAAATAATCTTAACATGCTTCGCTGGGATTCCTGGATGGCGATCTTGCGTCTATGGCCCGTTCTTATTATCGCCATCGGGCTAGAGATCTTCATCGGGCGCAGAAACGTCTGGTTATCGGCCGTTGGTGTCGGTGCTGCTCTTGCCCTCCTTGTTGCCGGATTGTGGCTTTCAGGCGGTGTTCTTGGCGTAGAGGGTATTGTGCCCACAGGCGAAATTCTCGTCAGCGAAGAGATAGAACAACCTTTAGACGGTGCCGAATTTGCTGAAATAAATATCGACTCATCGGTCGGGGCACTCAGGGTAGATTCTCTCTCTAACGACGAAAATTTGATCGAAGGGAAAATTTACTCTGTAGAAAGAGAGATTATTCGCCAAGACTATGAAAAAAATGGGGATGAAATCTCCTATTATCTAGGCAGCGACTGGAAAACAGGTGCACCCACTTCTTTCTCTGGTTATGAAAAAGAACGCCTCTCTTGGGACTTGGACCTGACCAAAGAAATCCCTCTTGATCTTAACATCTCCCTCGGCGTTGGCGAATCAGATGTGGAATTGAGTGAGTTAGAGATCGCAAACCTTGATCTTAGCATCGGTGTCGGGCAAACCAAGGTTGAATTAGCAGCAGGAGAATATCAGGCTGACGTAGATGGGGGCGTAGGGCAAACCATTATTACGCTACCCGATGAAGGGCAAATTAAGCTCAATGTCTCGGGCGGTGTCGGAGAAATTGTTATCTATATCCCTGAAGATATGGAAGCAAAGATTTATGTTGATCGGGGCATCGCGGGTTTCTCGGCTCCCTCGGGCTATACTCAAGACGAAGATAGTTATATATCACCTAATTACGATGGCGCTGACGATTACATCATCCTTAATCTCGACCAGGGAATTGGTAATATCTCCATTCGTGAGAAGTAGGCAAATATCAGTTATTAGACCTTAGGCATCGGTACTCGGACTTTGGCAAAAAAGCTAAAGTCTGATGCCTAAGGTCAAAAGTCTTTAAGGTATTATTGCTCTTATGAAAGAATTCATCAAACGCATTCCCCCTATCAAAATAAAATCTCTGACTAGTGCCAGTGGCTTGCTGGCTGCCTTGGCTGTTGCAACACCTAGTCTCTATGATCACTTCAAGATAAAGAACGAATACCAATGGATAGCGCTAGGATTGTTTTTTGTTTTTATCTTTTTATTAGCGGTACGAGAACATGCTGTTGCACAACGTCTTTTGGCAGGGAGAGTTTATCTAACGCTTCAAACGATATTGGTTCTTAGTTTGCTTTCTTTGCCTCCCAATCATGAATTTATTGTCATTCTCTTCTTTATTTTAAGTGCGGAAGCAACAACCATTGACCCCGGCAAAAAAAGTTATCTCTGGATCGTTTTTTTTACAATAGTCACAACCATTGTCTTTTTCATCCTTGAAGGTTTTCAGGCCGCAATATATAGCCTTCCGATCTACGCAGGCGGATATTTCTTTTTTGGAGCCTTTTCTGCCTCAGCAGCTCGAGCAGAAATTGCTCGCGCAGAAAGTCAAAGCCTACTTGAAGACCTTCGCATGGCACATGAAAAATTGCAGCGATACGCAGCCCAAGCCGAAGAACTGGCTGTTGCTGAAGAACGAAATCGTCTTGCGCGAGAAATGCACGATACATTAGGGCACCGTCTCACAGTTGCTATTGTCCAACTCGAAGGAGCAGAACGTTTAGTGGATGTAGAACCGAAACGCGCTCAAGAGATGGTTGCTACCGTTAAAGAACAGATGCGCGCTGCCCTAAGCGAATTGCGCCAAGCTGTTGCTACCCTACGCGAACCCCTTCAAGCGGATCTATCCATAACCAATGCCCTTAAATCTTTAGGGCAAAACTTTCAGACAGCGACAGAAATCGAAGTTACCATGGCCTTCGCCCACAATATCCCCCAACTTCCCAATGAATATCGTGTTGCGATCTATCGTGCTGCTCAAGAAGCCCTCACGAATATTCAGCGTCATGCCCAAGCTAAAAAGGTGCGAATGAGCCTTTTGCTTGATAAAAAAGAAAATCGTGTTGATCTTACTCTTATCGATAATGGAATCGGTCTTCCCGAAAAGGCAGATAAACTTGGTTTTGGCCTGCGAGGTATTCAAGAACGCGCAGCCCAATTGGATGGAATAATGCGCCTCGAATCAAACCCCGAAGGCGGAGCAAAAATTTGCCTTTGTTTACCTCTACCTTCTTTGGATGAGAACGAAATTACCATACTTAAAACTGGAGATTCTCTATGATGATGGCAACCCTTATTCGTGTCTTGCTTGTTGATGACCAACGCCTCATGCGTGATGGTCTTCGTATCCTGATTGAGCTTGAAACTGATCTAGATGTCGCTGGCGAAGCCGAAGACGGCCTCGAGGCTATTAGCGCCTACAGAAATATGGGACCAGATATTGTTCTAATGGATGTACGGATGCCCAATCTCAACGGCGTGGAGGCAACTCGCCGCATCAAAGCCGATTTCCCGGAAGCGAATATCCTCATCCTGACCACTTTCGACGATGACGAATATATCTTTGAGGCGCTAAGAGCGGGAGCATCGGGTTATTTGCTCAAAGATGTTTCCGGCAAAGAACTCGCAGATGCGATCCGCACTGTTGCAGGTGGCGGCACACTTATTGCCCCCTCTGTTGCCCGAAAAGTCGTCTCCGAATTTGCACGGCTTAAACCCGCATCATCTTCTACTGCGGAATCTCTCCCTGAGCCACTCTCTGTACGCGAAATTGAGATACTACAAGTCCTTGCCCAAGGGCACACGAATAAAGAAATCGCCGACCATCTTCACCTTGCTGAAGGGACGGTGAAAAATTACGTCACCAGTATTTTACAAAAGATCGGCGCAAGAGACCGCACACAAGCAGCACTAAGAGCAAAAGAATTAGGGATTCTATAAAATAAAAGAGAGTAAAAAAAAAAAGAAAACGCCGCTGAAATTTCAGCGGCGTTTTTACTAGAACAGACAAAGTGCATAACCAGTAATTAGAATACCCACTTAACAAAATAGCAGTTGACTGGGTGAGGGGGGCACCCAAGCAACTGCTAACAATATGATAGCACAAAATGTGAAATTTGCAAGCCCAAAATATTAACAATTTATTAGAAAATGCCCTAGATGGGAGTTGAACCCATAACCTATCGCTTAGGAGGCGATTGCTCTATCCTATTGAGCTACCAGGGCGTGCGCAGGTGATTATAGCATTGCTAAACTTGCTCGCCAAGTAAGCATCCATAAAATTACTTCCCGAAAAAAATAACCTCTTGGTCATAGAAAAAACTCAACTTACAGGGGCTACTTTTTTTAGGGATGCGTCCCAAGCAAAATAAAAGATGATAAAATTAGTCTATTATTGAAGGCTCGCTCTAGGATAAATCTCGTGGACGAAACCATACTATCCAAAAAAGAACCTAATAAAAAAATTGGTCGTTATGAAATTAAGTCCGAGTTGGGGCGTGGTGGCATGGCGACGGTTTATCTTGGTTACGATGCCCTCTTTGATCGCGAAGTCGCCATCAAGGTTTTGCCCGCCGAATTTTTACACGATCCACAATTTAGTGTACGTTTTCACCGTGAAGCAAAAGTTATTGCCGCGCTGGAACACCCTGCCATAGTCCCTGTCTATGATGTTGGTGAAGCAGATGGATTGCCTTATTTCATTATGCGTTATATGGATGGCGGCTCACTCGCTGATCTGCTCGCAAAAGGGGAAATTAGCCTAAAAGAAGTTGCTCGCATTATCCGTGCTATAGCTCCTGCTCTGGACGATTCGCATCAAAAAGGGATCGTCCATCGTGATCTCAAACCCGCCAATATCCTTTTTGACAGCAATAATCAGCCCTATCTTTCTGATTTTGGCATTGCTAAAATCAGCGGCTCTCAAACAAATGTAACCGGCAGCGCAATTATTGGCACGCCTGCTTATATGAGTCCCGAACAGGCACAGGGACAAGAGATTGATGGGCGTAGCGATGTATATGCACTGGGCGCGATCATCTATCGAATGCTAACGGGCACACGTCCCTTTATCGGTGATACGCCCATGAGCATGGCGATTAAACATATCACCGACCCGACTCCAGATATTCTTAAGGACAATCCAGAGTTACCGCTTTCTGCGACAGCCTTTATGTATAAGGCTATGGCAAAGGATCCGGATTATCGCTTTCAGACCGCTACTGAGCTGGCAGATGCTCTCAGTGTACTCTCTCAAGGCGAAGATACGGCAGACCTCCATACCGTACCCAACCGAACAAAACCCGTTCTCCCAAAAATTGCCCCTACGGTAATAAAAAGGGAGAAAAAGAAAAGCAAGGTTGGCTTGTGGATCATTGCCGGAGTGATATTGATTGGATTAGCGGGGTTGGGCGTCCTCAGCAAGATAATTAGCCCCTTCTTCGCTACGGGACGCGCACCCTCCCCAACGACACGGGCGGCTACTACATCTACTGCCAATCAACCTGATTCTGTCTTGCCCCCAACGGCAGAAGCCATCCCCAGCAGCATCCCATCCCCAACAGTAGAGCCTGAAGTTGAAGGGCCGCCCATCATCGGTGGTGCGGATAAAGCTGCCTTTGTTGCGAATAATAATGTTTGGATGATGAATATGGATGGCAGCGACTTGGTTCAATTAACCGTAGACGGGACAGAAAAATCGAAATTACAATGGTTGCCCGACAATAAAACCTTACTCTATGTGGTCGGGAAATGCATTCAAACGATGGACACCGAAGAAGATAGAGTCGATGTGCTGACTTGTTTTGAACAAGCGGAATTTATAGAGGCTTTCCAAATTTCGCCAAGTGGCGAAGAAGTTGCGATCAGTTTAAATAGAGAGCTTTTTATTCTCCCCTTTGATCTTGAAAAATTGGGGCAGGCGGGTAATCGCAACGACCTTTTAGCTATGGATGGTTGTTTCTATGATGAGTCTCCTGTAAGAGATGCGCGCTGGTCAAGTGATGATAGTCAACTTGCGATCATTTTCGTTGATGCAGCAGATAATCGGCAGATCGATACAGTTCGGGTTATGGATATTAAGAATTGCAGAGGCTCACTCCCTGATCGGCTGGACGAGTTCCCCGCACAACGTTTCACCATGAGTGGCTATAACAGTGCCCATCCTATTATTCCCGATTTTGATTGGGATGGTGAAGAGCTCTTTTTGATGAATACCTATAAGCGGAATGATGGCTTTGGCTATTTGTATACTTATAACACCCGTTCACATAAAGCATTGCCCTTAACCCCTGCACCTACGGATAGCACCTGCTGTTATCGTGATGCCCGCTGGAGCCCGGACGGAAGCCATTTTATGGTTGCTTTCCAGGATATTGCTTTGGGCGCGGATGCAAAGATCGAGCTTTATTATCTTCTCTATGGCACTTTGGGCACAGGCGCAACCTATACGCCAATGGAAATGCCCGAAGAATTCTTCAAAAACCCCAGAGAGAAGCCACAATTTGCACTGCGGCCGGCGGGCTAAAATTAATATAGTAAAAAAACACGATGAGGAAAATTACTCATCGTGTTTTTTTATGTTTCGATAGCATTTTGGTTATAGAATGAAACTTATCCGTAAATCTATAACATCGCATCGCCTCCATTCCTTCATCCAAACTTCATCTTTTCGACGTATACTTTTTTCATGCGCATCCTTCTTGTAGAAGACGAACACCGAATATCAGCTTATATCAAACGCGGATTGGAAGAGTCCGGCTATGCGGTGGATGCTGTTTTTAACGGGCGTGATGCCCTCGACTGGGCAGAAGCGACGCCATATGATCTCATCATCCTCGACATCATGCTCCCCGAAAAAGATGGCTTGACCGTCTGCCGTGAATTCCGTCAACGTGGCGACCGCACCCCTGTCCTCATGCTAACCGCTCGCGATGCCATAGACGATCGCGTCAAAGGCTTGGATGCAGGAGCCGACGATTATCTCGTCAAACCCTTCGCCATGAAAGAACTCCTCGCTCGCCTGCGTGCCCTTTCACGTCGTGGATCTGAGCAAAGCAAATCCCCCCTCATCACATTTGATGATCTTAGCCTTGATACACGCACCCGCGAAGTGCGACGCGGAGAAACGCTCATCTATCTAGCTGCCAAGGAATATGCTGTGCTCGAATGTTTATTGCGCGATCCCGAACGCGTGCTCACCCGCACGCAGATCGCCGAACACGTCTGGAACTACGACAGCTTCAACCAATCCAACGTTGTAGATGTTTATATCCGCAACCTACGCCGCAAACTGGACGATCCCTTCGAGCAAAAACTGATCCAAACTGTGCGCGGCGTAGGCTACCGGCTCTCTCTCAAATGAAAATGCTCAAAACCTTACGGGTGCGTTTTGCGCTTTGGCTAACCCTCCTTATTTTGGCATTCCTTGCCATTTTTAGTTTTGGCGTACATTTTTCGCTCAGCCGCAGTCTCTACACGGGGGTAGATGAAACCCTCGTTCTCAGCGCAGAGCAGATCATCCCCAGTTTGCAAGAAGAAGATGGCAGCATCCTTATGCCGCCGCTCGATGCCAACGCTCCCGATCTAATCGAATTTGACCCCATTACCCAGCGCGGCATCACGATCGTCATTCTCTCCCAGAATGGGTATATTTTGCAGGCGGCTGGCACGCATAGCCTTTTTTCATTGTCCGATTCCCTGCCGCCCACGCAGCCTGAATTCCAAACAATTCCCGAAGCAGCGGAAATTGATCGTATTCGTGTTTATTCCCTGCCCATCGTCGAAAACGACCAAATCCTTGGCTGGGTGCAAACCATGCAAAGCCTCGGCACCACCGAAGAATCGCTCGATAAACTCAGAACTCTCCTGGTTACCGGCAGCGCGATTCTCTCTCTTCTTGCCGGGTTTGCCGGTTATTTTCTCGCCACCCGTGCGCTGGCTCCCATTGATAAAATTACCAATACCGCCCATCGCATTTCCATTGAAGACCTCTCCGCCCGCCTGAACCTGCCCGATACCGGCGATGAAGTTAGCCGCCTTGCGAATACTTTCGACGAAATGCTCGAACGCATTGAGAGCGGCTTCACGCGCGAGCGTCAGTTCACTGCCGATGCCTCCCACGAATTACGCACCCCGCTGACCGCGATGCAGACCATTCTGCAATTCACCCGCGAGGGCGAACGCTCCCTTCCTGAATACCGTTTGGCATTGGACGATCTTGCCGAAGAAGCCGACCGTTTGCAGGCTTTGGTCGAAGACCTGTTGCATCTGGCGCGCGGTGAAGGCGGATTGGAATTATATAAAGAAGAAATTGATCTCTCCCTTTTGCTGGATGATGTGGCAGATTCGCTGCGAGCTTTAGCGGAGAAAAAGGGTTTCGCTCTTAAGACAAACTTGCCACCCTCTCTGATCATTTTCGGTGATACCGACCAGTTAATCCGTTTAATCGTCAACTTGCTAGATAACGCTATCAAATACACCCAAGAGGGTTCCGTTAATATCTCCGCGCATAATGAAGAAGATCACAGCATCATCGAAGTTGCGGATACGGGCATCGGTATCCAGACGGAGCATTTGCCACATATCTTCGAGCGATTCTATCGGGTAGAGGCGTCACGCTCCTCGCAGGGCGTTGGGTTGGGGCTGTCTATTGCCGAGCAAATTGTTCTGGCGCACGGTGGCAAGCTCAGGGTGACGAGCGTATCGGGCAAGGGGACGAAATTCACTGTTTTTTTGCCGAATCCACCTGAATAAGAAGCTATCTAAAACTTATATTTTCAACGCCCAGACTTGCATCGCACTTAAGTGTGTTGCAAATTTGGGCGTTAAATCTGCGTAAGTCTCGCTGTGCAATCTACGCTTTCTATAAGATGAAGAAGTCTACATCTTACTTCATCTGACTTTCACGCCGCACTCCTAGAATGGAAGATATAAGACAGCAAGGTGCTGTCAGAAAATATTCTTTCATAAGGAGAGTAAATCATGAAAATCAAAAACATCCTCGTTCTATCAGCTTTTGTAGTACTGGCAACCGCTTGTGCGAAAGCACCCGCGCCGCCCGCAGTGCCTGTTGAAAATAAGGCAGCGGATAACACATCCAAGATAAACGATATTCTGGCTGCGCCGGATAAGACCGCTGAATTTGCAGATGCGCTGGCGATCATCGAATACAACTCCCATGCCGAAGATCTGGATTTTCACGTTGAGCTTGATGCCCCAGCTTGGGAATGGATTGCAATCCTTGATCCAAGTGGCAATAAAGTCTTCGAGGTTTCCCATAGCGGAAGCATTGGTGAACAGGGGTTGACCTCGCTCTTTTTCGAGAGCGCAGAGCTGCCCTTTGACGTGCTGCCCTACGATGAGTTTTTAGCTCGTTTCCCCGAAGGTGAGTACACCCTGGTCGGCGAAACCTTGGAAGGCGAAGCGTTGATGAGCCTGATGACTTTGAACCATAATATCCCTGATCCACCTGTGATCACTTCATTGGGCGAAGATCCGCTTGTGCCTATGGATGCTGTCAGCATCGCCTGGGAGCATGTGACCAGCCCGGCAGGTGTTGAAGTGGAACGTTATCAGGTGGTCGTTTTCCCCGTCGATCCCGAAGAGGGGCAGGATGCCATTGCCCTTGATATTGATCTGACCTTTGAAGTGCCCGCCGATCTCAACCACGTTGAAATCCCCGCAGCCTGGTTGATGTCTGGAGAGCAATATCAATACGAAGTAATCGCCATGGAAGCCGATGGTAATCAGACGCTTACAGTTGGTTTCTTTACGACTGAGTAGTCACTCTCTCCCCTCTCCCTTATTTTTGGGAGAGGGGTTTTCTTATACAAAGGGGAAGATGAAGCAATTTACACTTTCCCTTCATCTAAACTTCATTTTCTCTCCCTAAAATAAGAATATCGTAGTAAATAGCCGAAAGGAGTGTGAAATAGTGAGTAAAAATACCATCTTACGCGCCAAGGGACTTTCCAAATCCTATAATGGCGTTGAAGCCTTGCGAGATTTTTCTTTTGAGATCGGTGCAGGGGAGATCGTTGGGTTGTTGGGACCAAACGGCGCAGGCAAAACAACCGCTATGCGGATTCTCTCAACCATTTTTCCGCCTGATGAGGGAGAGTTTTGGTTAATGGACACCCCTAACATGCGCGCCGAAGAGATTCGTGCCAAAATTGGGGTACTGCCCGAAAGTATGGGCTTTCCTAGCTATATGAGCGGTGAAGCCTATTTGAGCTATATAGGAAAGCTCTACGGCAAATCGGCTGAAGAAGCGAAAAAGAAGGCAGAGGAGCTGCTAGCATTATTTGGTCTGGAAGATGCCGGAAGCAAACGAATTGCCGCCTATAGCCGGGGGATGCGCCAACGCTTGGGGATCGCGCGTACCTTTGTCCATGAGCCGCGGCTTTTACTACTTGATGAACCCACTTTGGGCTTTGATCCCAAAGGTCAGCGTGAGATGTTGCAAGTGATCCGTGATGCTGCCGAGCTACAGGGTGCAGCAGTGCTTTTGTGCAGCCATCTTTTGGAAGTTGTTGATGAAATTTGTGATCGGGTTTTGATCTTAAATAAAGGGCGTTTGGTTAGCGCAGGGACGGTTGATGAGATCAAGGCAAAAGTCCCCTCCGCGCCAATTTGCCGTATACGTGTAGATGCTGGGGTGTTATCCACTGCTCTTCAAACGGTAGCAAGCCTAAGCACGGTCGAAGCGCAGGCGAATCCCAAACGGGATGATGAGATCCAGGTTGCTATCCCAGTGCAAAATGGCGAGGCTACTGTTAATCACATCCTGTACAGCCTGATCCAGGCAAATATCAAAATCGAATCTTTTAATCGAGAAAGCGTACGCCTGAGCGATGCTTTTCTAACCATGATCGAGGAGGCGCAAGCATGAAAGCAAAAAAAGATGGCTGGCTGGTTGTCTTAACCACCGAACTGAAATATCTATGGCTGCGTGGGCAGGCTCCCTTGCTTTTGCTCATTTTCAGCCTTTTCATGAGCGCGTATATCATATTGCTGGCACTTGACCCGGAGATGAATGTTCTCTCTCCAGAAAAAATGACCAACGCAACTTTGCAAATTACCATTTTATCGGGAATCGTGATGGTGGTCTTGCTGAATGCAAATGCGATCAGCGGAGAACGGGATCAGCGTTCGCTGGAAAGTCTGCTGTTGACTCCGCTGCCACGCGGCGAGATCGTAATCGGGAAATTACTCGCGTCGCTCTCGATTTGGCTTGGGATGCTGCCGATTAGCATCCCCTACCTTTTGCTGGTGGCGCGCGGAACAGGCGTAGCGAATCAGGTGGTCGCCCTACTGCTGACAACCGGCAGTCTGCTGGTTGCCATCTCTGCTGGGATAGGCATGCTCATTAGTAGTGTCGCTCACTCAAATTTGGTCAGTTTTACCGCCAGCTTTGCAACGATCTTGTTACTGGCTGCACCCAATCAATTGCCGCCCAGCGTAAAAGAGATACCTTTGGCGAAATTCTTTATCATGCTCAATCCGATCACGGCGATCGCGAATTATCAGGCGAGTATCCTGGATGGCGCAACTTTGTTTGCAGAAGCATTTTCATTACTCTCGCCCATTATTTTCTTGACCGCGCTGGCTCTCTGGATGCCAAAATATTTCAACCGCCGTCTCTCTTTGGAAGGAGGGCTAAAATAATGAAAAACTTAGGCAGAATAATTACGCTTGTTGGCTTGTTGATCGTACTCTTGATCCCCTTCGGTGTTTCAGCGCAGGGGTCGCAACCCGCTACGCTTTCGATCAACGTGGACAAAGTCTCCGCATCGCTGGTTGCAGGAGAATGGGTTAATTTTCAGACCGAGATCACGAATACTGGGGAGACAGTATCCCCACCGCTGGTGGCACACCTGAACGTTGCTTCGCTTCAGCCCGGCAAACACGTGGACCCAGAAGATTGGTCACCAGAACGGACTCAGTATCTGCCCCCGATCCAGCCCGGCGAAACCGTTTTGCTCGATTGGCGTGTGCATACTCTCTTTGAAGGCAACTTTGCCGTTTTCGTTAGCCTTGTTTCCGAAGATGCAACCTTTACCACATTGAGCAGCCCTGCGTTGCAGATCCGCGCTACGCCAGATGCTGTCTTACCAATGAAGGACGTTATCCCCACTGTAGCGGCTGTACCGTTCTTCCCCTTAGGGTTGCTGGTTTTCACCAAAGTGCTAGGGAGAAAGAAAATTTAGATAAAAAGTTTCATATCAACAACACCCCACTCCCTGCATTTCTCAGGGAGTGGGAAAAAGCCAAACGATTCCGGCAAGGCTGGTTATGCCTGTATATGGCATTAGAACTAAAAAGGACGTGTGATCGCTCAGGATTTACGCCCTCTCTTTTTATAGCTACAAGTCGCACAACATCGGTATGGTATATCCAGCAACCATATCCCCCTATAACCCTACACTGACGGATAAGGGCTTGGAATTTCAATTTGCAATATAAAGCCACCCTGCTCAGGAGCCTCAGTACTCATCGTTCCCCCGAGTAGCGCTGCGCGTTCACTAATGCCGATCAAGCCAAAGTGCTTTTGAGAGGAAAGATCAGCTAAATTTATGGAACGTTCCATACCTTTGCCATCATCAATAATGCGGATCAAAAGGTTATCTTCCTCTGTACGCTGCACAATTACTGATGCGTTCTGAGCTGTAGTATGTTTACCAACATTATTTAAGCCTTCTTGAATAATCCGGAAAATTGAAATTTCAGTAGTTTCAGTTAATTGCCCAAGATCGGGATCAATATCTATTTGAATAGATGTGCCAGAGCGATCTTCCCACTCCTGAGCATGAGAGCGGATGGCTGTAATTAAGCCGTGATTATCAATAGTAGGTGGACGTAAGTCACGGCAGAGTTGGCGTAAATCTCCAACTACAGATCGAAGATCGTTACGAATAGTTTCCAACTCTACACGTTGCTCATCCAAATTTAATAGCCCTTCGGTTTCTTCCAGACGATAATTCGCACTCAACAGATCTTGAATAACAGAATCATGCAGTTCACGGGCTAAAGCCTTGCGTTCTTCTTCGCGCTCGGTAAGCAATCGCCGTTGTGTAGCTTGCAAAGCAGCATTAAGGCGATCTGAAGCCTTTACCTGAGTGCTTAATCTTTCAACAAGTTGACGGTTGAGCGTATCGCTGGCTTCCAGGTCCTCATGTAGAGCAGCCTGTTTTTGAAACAGCTTTTTTGTCTGTTTTTGTGCTACATGATAATTTTCCAGCGCCCAGATCACGGGCGTAACCTGTTTGGGGTTGCTTGCTCCGACGATAAGTTCCACTATTTCACGAGGAGTGACATCCTCCGTGGAGCGAATGGTAGATATCCGCCCCTCAAAAAGCACGAGAATACGATCTGTAATCTTGAAGAGATGTTTAAGATTATCACTGCTAATGATGACGCTAACACCCTCGTTTGCCAAAACACGGATATGCTCCAAGATCAATTCTTGTCGCCGAAAACTCAAGTTGAGGAGAACGTCATCCAGAAGTAATAATTTGGGAGGTAGGCAAATAGCACGTGCAAAAGCGACCAAGTGACGTTGTTCGTCAGTCAGGTCTTCAACTTGCTCCTGCATAAAACTGGACGGAAGCTCAAAGCCTGCCAGAATATCTTTGGCTTGTGAATACATTCGTTCCCAATCTGATCCCCCAACTCTGGTAAGCCAGCCTACTTCATGTCCAAAAAAGATATTATGGACGATATCCAATGAGTCTAATAATTGCGGTGTCTGATAGACCAATTCAATCCCCCCCTGGCGTGCTTTGGCTGTATCCTGAAAAGTGTGATCTTCTCCAGAGAGAATGATTTCTCCGCCAGATGGTTGAATTGCTCCACCAATCAAGTTTAGAAGTGTTGACTTTCCTGACCCTCGACGCCCTACCAAGCCCAAAATTTCGCCTGGCTGCAAGTCAAAGGAGACTTCATCCAACACCTTTAGGTGTCCATGAGACTTGGAGAGTGAGCGAATTTCAAGCAATTTTTCAGACATGAGTTTTCATTCTACTATATTCTCTATATCTCCACGCCATTTTCTAATTCGTTTTTTAGTTGCATAGCCTGCTGTCGAGCATCTCCTCCAAAAACTCGCTCTATAGAAGTGTCTGGTTTGACTCTAACTGAGAGATTGAGAAGGTTGTCCTTTTTCTCAGTCGCATCTATAGCAAGGATGCTATTACGAGGGATATATCGCCAAATCCCACCATAGCGCTTTCCTCTCATTTCAATGCTGCGATGATCGTCCTCAATGAAAATAATCTCTTGATCAGTAAGAATCGTAAGATGGGCAGGGGTAATTAGCCGCTTGAATGCTTGCTTGAAGAGAGGGAAAACGCTGTAGCTGATCTCAGGTTGCCACACCGAAGTAATTACTTTTTCCTTTCCTTTTAAGCTGGTGCGAGCAAAGTTGAAAAATTTAAAATCTAAGGGTGCCAAATAATCAAACTCTTGCCCTTTGGATTTGACTTTATCTTTCTTCGCAGGTAAGAAACGAACTTTTTCTATAAAGGGCTGAATATGACGATGTGTAGCGGCATTATAGGTAATTGTGGATGCAGCAACTTCCCCCGCCGTCGTTATCCCGGAAACGCCGATCCAGGAATATAAGAGAACATTCCCCACTTCAAGATGCCCCATCATTTTATTGGGGTATCCAATAAGCTCTATTTTTTGCTCCTTTTCTTCAAGGATATATAGTGTTTCATCGAACCAAAGAATCAGCTTTTCAGCAGGGTTAGAACGAGAGCCGCTCACTGGCGGTGCAAAAATAGTATAAGGAAATTCTTGTATATCCCCCAACAAATGACTAACTGTGCTTTTATACGCATCCGGAAGCTCATCAAAGATTTTTATCACTTTGACCCATGCAAGCATCGTTTGGCGAGCGCCAGTTAATAATTTCCCTTGCGTATTCGAGCTTTTCATTATTTTAGAGAGGGCTTGTCAAAGAGCAGGATATTTCGTTTTTTTGACAAGCCCTATAGAAATGAGTTTGTTTGCTGTGAATTGCCTAAGTTTATTTGCCTTGGCTGCGGGTAGCAACATCGAAGATCACAGCAGCAACAAGTACAGCACCGCGAACGATATACTGGAAGGAGATTCCGATCCCCATCAGATTCATGCCGTTTGTAAGCGACATCATTACCAAAGCGCCGACAATAGCGCCAGTTACCTTCCCTACTCCACCAGAGACGGAGACCCCACCAACAAAGGCAGCAGCGATAGCATCAAGCTCGAAGAGCGTACCTGCGGTCGTTGTTGCGGATTGCAAGCGAGAAGCAAAAAGGATGCCTGAGAGTGCCGTGAGCGCTCCCATTGATGTGAAGACAGCATAAGTGATCTTGCTGACATTGATACCGCTCAATTCTGCTGCATCGGGATTGCCACCCACAGCGTAGATATGTCTGCCAAGAACAGTTTTATTCGTCACAAAGTGGTAGAGTACGACAACGACTAGCACGACCACCAAAGTCCACGAAAGTCCGTTATAGCCGGAGAGCAACCAGGTTAGTCCAATAAAAAGGGCGGATACGAAGACAAGTTGGAGGAGAAAGATATTTCTCGGAAGCACTTCAAAATCATAGGATTTTTTGGCTTTGCGATCCTTTACAGCACTAATAACATACAGGATTGTGGCAATGATACCAATTAGAATGGTCAACTTGTGGGTTTCAGGAGAAAAGTTTGCCAGGAAGCTAAGATCGGGGATAAAGCCGTTACCAATCGCATTGAAGGCATCACTTGAGATGATTATTGTGCCTGTTGATTCTGTAACAACGAGGATGGCGCCTCTGTAGATCAACCAGCCCGCAAGCGTAGCAACAAAGGCGGGGATATTCATCTTGGCAACGAGGAAGGCCGTAATTGCTCCAGCAAAGGCACCTAACACGAGCGTCAGTGGGATGACGACCCAAATAGGCAGATGCCAAAATTCCATAGCGATAGCAGCTACGGCTCCGAGAAAGCCTGCCAAAAAGCCCACGGACAGATCAATATGTCGGATGACAATGACCAAGGTCATGCCAACGCCTAGCACGGCAATATATCCCGTTTGGTTGAGAAGGTTACTTATATTCCTGGCTGAGACGAAGATTCCCTCAGTCGTGAAACCAAAAAAGGCGATGATAACGAACAAGGCAATGAACATGCCATATTCGCGGATATTTTCTTTCAAAACTTTTTGAAGGTCTTTTGCAAAGGTCATTTTCTTCTCCTAGTGGGCTGTTGCCAAGTGCATGATCTTTTCTTGCGTTGCTTCTTCGATCGAAAGTTCCCCAGTGATCCTTCCCTCTGCAACAACATAAACCCGATCACTCATCCCTAAAACTTCAGGTAATTCTGATGAGATCATAATGATGCTCATGCCTTGCTGAACGAGATCATTCATGATCGTATAAATCTCAAATTTAGCGCCAACGTCAATGCCCCGTGTAGGCTCGTCCAAAATGAGCAAGTCTGGCTTTACGAAAAGCCATTTGGCGAGCGACACTTTTTGCTGGTTTCCACCGCTCAGATTCTGGGCTTTTTGTTCCACACTGGGCGTTTTAATGGAAAGAGAATCTTTATATTGTGTTGCCACTTTGATCTCGGCGTTGCTGTCTACAATGCTTTTCGGTGAGATTTCTTTCAAATTAGCGAGCGTGATATTTTGCTTAATATCCTGAATAAGAATAAGCCCGTCACCTTTTCGATCTTCTGTGACATAAGCCAAGCCTGCTTCAATAGCGTTTTGTGAATGTTTAAAGTTTTTCTTTTCCCCTTTTACAAAGACTTCACCTTTAATTTGATAATTATCGGGATTACCAAAGATACTCTTGGCTAATTCAGTGCGCCCCGACCCCATCAGACCGGCAAAGCCAACAATCTCGCCTTTTTTAACCGTGAAATTGACATCTTTCAACAGTGCTCTACCAAGCATGGGGTCAACGGCGGTCCAACTCTTGACCTCGAGCATGGTCTCCTCAGATGATTTGCTTTCACGAGGTGGATAGATATTATCAATCTCTCGCCCAACCATGTGTTTTACCAAAGCACTTTCGGTCACCTCCCCTTTTTTCGCATCCAGCGTGCAAATGGTCTGTCCGTCTCGTAAAACGGTAACAGAATCTGAAATTTCGATTACTTCTTTTAACTTATGCGTGATCAACACGCAAGTAACGCCTTGCTTTTTCAATTCTCTCAAAAGAACGAAAAGATTATCCACATCGGTTTCATTCAATGAGGAGGTCGGCTCATCCAGAATCAGCAGTTTGACATTTTTGCTTAAGGCTTTGGCGATCTCTACCAATTGTTGCTGCCCTACGCCCAAATCTTTGATCTTGGATGCGGGGTTTGTATCAAGCCCCACTTTTTTAAGCATTATATTGGCTTGTTTGATGGTTTCGTTCCAGTTTATTAGCCCCTTTTCTTGAACTTCGTGCCCAAGAAAGATATTTTCATAAACAGTCAGGTCTGGTATCAACGCCAGCTCCTGATAAATAATTGCAATGCCAGCATCTTCGCTGGCAGGAATATCCCCAAATTCTTGTACCTTTCCTTCAAAAACAATCTCGCCCGTATATCTACCAAATGGATAGACGCCGCTCAAAACCTTCATTAAGGTTGACTTCCCGGCACCGTTCTCACCAACAAGACAGTGGATCTCGCCTTTGGCGACCTGAAAAGTGACGTCGTCAAGCGCTTTTACGCCCGGGAACTCTTTCGTGATGGATTGCATTTCCAGGATGGGAGCCGCCATAAATTCTCTCCTTAGGGTAGTGGATAATGTCAGTTGTTTGATGGATGGGACGAGAAACTGCCTCTCGTTCTGGATTTTGGATGGGGTGCTGCCCCAAGCATCGGGGCGGCGTATATAGGATACTCTTCGAGCCGGGAGAATGTCAAGATATCGGTATCAAGCTCAAATCACGTTCGTTTCGTTTTTTCGTCCCATTCATAAGACAACTAAAAATTTTTCATCTAAAAACCCAAAAGGTTCAACGCATCCTTTTGGTAAAGAATATGTTGAAGAAAAAGGTTTGTCTTTTTAGTTTAACCGTTTAAAACCTTTCGGGTTTCTCAATTATAAAGGGATAGTGATGAAAACATCACTATCCCTTTATTTTTTAGTGGTTATTCAAGACCTGTGAAATCTTCTGCGGGCCAATAACCTGAGTCTATTACGGCTTCCTGAACGTTAGCCTGGTCAACCGAGACAACAGCGGAGGGTTTTGCGGGAACGTCGAATTCGCCGTTGTTGTAGGTGTGGGTCTCAGGCGGGGTGTTGCCTTCGAGGAAAGCAACGGCAGCGCTGATAGCATCACCAACGAGGGTGCGGACGTCTTTCAAAACAGTCATGGACTGCTTGCCGTCAATAATATACTGAATGGAGGCTTTTTCAGCATCCTGACCGGTGACAACGAAGCTGGTGACATCAGCGTCTGCTGCGTAAGCATCGGCGATAGCACGAGCGGTGCCGTCATTGGGAGCGAGAATGTAAACGTCGCCTTTGTCTTCGGCAGTGGTGGCTGTCAGGTTCGCTTCAGCAAGGCTCTTGGCGGTGTTGAAGTCCCAATTTGTAGTGATCTGACCGATAACGCCAGCCATTTCATCGCGGGTGAGTTCAGCTTTGTCTTGAACTGCTTCAGCTTCGCTGGAGTTCTTGATGACGAAGGTGCCATTAGCGATCTTGGGCTGAAGGACATTCCATGCACCTTCGAAGAAGAGGAAAGCGTTGTTGTCAGAAGCAGCGCCAGCATAAAGGTAAAGAGGATTACCTTCGCCTTCGGCTTTGTCTACGAGATATTGAGCCTGAGCTTCGCCGACTGCAACACTATCAAAGGTGACGTAGTAATCTACAGCATCTGTGCCAAGAACAAGGCGGTCGTAGGAGATCACTTTTACGCCAGCTTCACGGGCTGCTTCAGCGGCGGCAGCGGCGGCAGCGCCATCCTGAGGGGTAATGATGAGTACTTGAATGCCTTTGGTAATCAAATCTTCAACATTGGCACGTTCTTTGGCGGGGTCGCCCTGGCTGAAGAGGATTTCTACTTCGTAGCCAGCTTCTACAAGAGCTTCTTCAAAGCGAGCTTCATCTTGTACCCAGCGAGGTTCGTCTTTGGTGGGCAGAACGATACCGACTTTGCCAGTGATCTCAACATCAGTTTCAGCAGATGCTTCACCTAAGCCGGTGAAATCGCTTGCGGGCCAGTAACCGGAGTCAATAACTGCTTCCTGGACGTTAGCCTGGTCAACAGAGACAACTGCGGAAGGTTTGGCGGGAACATCAAAAGTGCCGTTATTGTAGGTGTGGGTCTCAGGCGGAGTGTTGCCTTCGAGGAAAGTGATGGCTGCGGTGATGGCATCACCAACGAGGGTGCGGACATCTTTGAGAACAGTCATGGACTGCTTGCCATCAATAATATACTGAACGGAGGCTTTTTCAGCATCCTGACCGGTGACAACATAGCTGCTAACATCACCATCAGCGGCAAAGGCGTCGGCAATAGCACGAGCAGTGCCGTCATTGGGAGCGAGGATGTAGACATCGCCTTTGTCTTCGGCAGTAGTAGCTGTCAGGTTCGCTTCAGCAAGACCTTTTGCGGTATTGAAATCCCAATTTGTGGTGATCTGACCGACAACGCCAGCCATCTCATCACGGGTGAGTTCAGCTTTGTCTGCAACGGCTTCGGCTTCGCTGGAGTTCTTGATGACGAAAGTGCCATCAGCGATCTTGGGTTGAAGAACGTTCCATGCACCTTCAAAGAAGAGGAATGCATTATTGTCGGAGGCTGCGCCAGCATAAAGGTAAAGGGGATTGCCTTCGCCTTCAGCTTTGTCTACGAGATATTGAGCCTGAGCTTCGCCGACTGCAACACTGTCGAAGGTGACGTAGTAATCTACGGCTTCGGTCTCGAGAATAAGACGGTCATAGGAAATGACTTTGACGCCAGCTTCGTGTGCTGCTTCAGCGGCGGCAGCGGCGGCAGCGCCATCCTGAGGAGTGATGATGAGAACTTTGACACCTTTGGTGATCAAATCTTCAACATTGGACTTTTCTTTTGCAGAATCGCCTTGGCTGAAAAGGATCTCTACATCGTAGCCAGCTTCTACAAGAGCTTCTTCAAAGCGAGCTTCATCTTGTACCCAGCGAGGTTCGTCTTTGGTGGGCAGAACGATACCGACAGCGAGTTTTTCGCCTTCTTCGGCTGCGGGAGCTTCTTCAGCAGGGGCACTGCCACATGCTGCAAGAAGGGTTGAGCCAATGACGAGTACCGCCATCAGGACGTACCAGAGTTTCTTGTTCATTCTTTCTCCTTTATAAAGTTGTTTAATAGGACAGGGAAACGTAGAGCAAAGCTAGAATTATTGAAGAATAAATCTAGCATCGCCTTAATGCAATGTTAACAAAAAATTAACCTCTCTATCCCCTCTTTTCCCCCTAATTGGATTAGGGGATTACCCCCTATCGTTCTTAGTGGTAAGATATTGAGAATAAGCATTCTTTCCCTGATTAAAGTTGAATTTCATGCAAACGATACAAATTCTATTAGCTGACGACCATGCCATTGTACGAGCAGGGATACGCAATCTGGTTGAAGAAATACCCAACGTCGAAGTGATTGCTGAAGTTGGAGATGGTCCATCATTGTTTGAAATCCTCTCTAGCAAGCAGCCTGATCTTCTCTTGGTCGATCTCAGTATGCCCGATTTTAACCCCATAAAAAGTATTCGTGAAATTCGTTTAGAAAACCCGATAATGAAGATTTTGGTCGTCAGCGCTTACGATGACGAGCCTTATGTTCACGGTTTGCTCGAAGCTGGCGTAGATGGTTACCATCTTAAAGATCAACCACTAAGTGATCTGAAGCTGGCAATATCCCGCATCATCGCCGGGGAACGCTGGGTTTCAAGCTCACTACTCCCCAAGTTGGTTGGAAAGAAAAAGCCAACTCCGAATGTACCGATTTTAACATCCCGCCAGCGTGATATATTGAAATTGCTTCAAGAAGGATTTGATAACCAGAGCATCGCAATCGAATTGAATTTAAGTATCAAAACAATTGAAAACCATCTAACTCGCATTTATCGCCAACTAGAGGTGCAAAGCCGCTTGGAAGCTGTAAAATATATTAATCGGCATCCCAAAGTGTTGGGGATCGTTGGACAAAATTTCAAAGAACAAAAGCAGGAGGTAATACCCTCAAGGCATGATATTTCCATTTTGGTTGTAGATGATAATCAGCGTTATTTGCGTCAAATTCAGCGTATGTTGGCTCGTGTTTGTCCCAGAGCGATCTTATATGAAGCCGATAGTGCTTTAGGAGCGCAGCGTTTGTCAGAAAAAATCCAACCCCAACTTGCTTTTGTAGATGTTGTATTAGGGGAAGGCGACGGCATCCGCTGTGCCCGCCGTATCAAAGCATCATCCAAAGAAACTCGCATCGTCATGATCAGCGCCTACCCGGATCGTGAGTTCCGCCGTCTTAGTATGGAAGCGGGGGCAGTTGCCTTCCTTGATAAAAAAGACCTCGATGCCCATTCGTTGAAAGAGGTTGTGGAGGATATGATTGGCTGATGCCCTAGAATCACACCATCATCTCCTTCCTCTTTTCGCTCCCCATCATGTCAAGCTCCCTTCCCAAAAAAAGCTGATAGTTTTTTTATAGTTCACGCTTATCAAGCAATGGTAAACTAGCCGCATGAAATCTACAGCTATAGCGAATCCTAACATCGCCTTTATTAAATACTGGGGCAACCGCGATGATGACCTGCGCCTCCCCGTCAACGGCTCATTCTCCATGAACCTGGATGGTCTTGCGACCAAGACGCAGGTCATCTTTCGTGAGGACCTCGCTGAAGATCAACTCATTCTAAACGAGAAAGAAGAGCACGGTGCAGGCTTAGCACGTGTCAGTAAAATTCTTGATGAAGTCCGCGCAGCCGCTGGCATCTCTTTTAGAGCCGAGGTGGTCAGTGAAAATAATTTCCCTACTGGCGCAGGGATCGCATCATCTGCTGCGGCTTTTGCTGCGCTGGCACTCGCATCGTCTAAAGCGGCGGGGCTTGAGTTTGATGAGCCAGCATTATCCGTTTTGGCGCGACATGGCTCAGGCTCGGCATCTCGCTCCATCCCTGGCGGATTTGTGGAATGGCAAATGGGCGAGGACGACAAAAGCTCCTATGCCTTCTCCATCGCCCCCGCCGATCATTGGGATTTAGCCGACTGCGTCGCTGTTGTCAACACAGGACATAAAGAGACTGGCTCCACCCAGGGACATCCGCTCGCGGCAACCAGCCCGCTTCAGGCCGCTCGCGTTGCCGATGCGCCGCGCCGTATCAAAACTTGCCGAGACGCTATTCTCGAACGCGATTTTGAGAAATTCGCATCCATAGTGGAAGCTGATTCAGACATCATGCACGCGGTGATGATGACATCGAATCCCGCGTTATTTTATTGGCAGCCAGCCACTCTTCGGGTTATGGATTCGGTACGCGCTTGGCGCGCAGAAGGTCTTCCCGTTTTCTACACGATCGACGCGGGGCCAAATGTTCACGTCATCACGCTAAGAGAAAAAATGGATGAAGTGAAGGCACAACTCATGGCGTTGGAAGGTGTGAAAGATGTGCTGACAGCTACTGTTGGTGGCCCAGCGCACTTGCTCACAGACTGATATAATCGAGAAAACAAATATCCATTAGAATGTGGCAACCTTCTTTCTGAAAACAGAAGGAAAGCCAGTAATTTAAGAGAGACTTTATGAGTGTAAATATTTTAGCAGGACTAATTTTTGTGGCCGTTTTTGGCGGTGTAATTCTTGTGCATGAATTCGGTCATTTTTTTGTAGGTAGATTCTTCAAAGTCGAAATTGAAGAGTTTGGCGTTGGTTTGCCGCCAAAAATGATCTCCCTTTTTCGCTGGAAAGAGACCGAATTTACCCTCAACTGGTTACCCATTGGCGGTTTTAATCGTTTCAAAGGCGAGAATAATCCCGAAGTAGAAGGCGGGCTGGCAGCAGCAAGCCCTGGCGTGCGCTTGGCTGTTTTATTTGCGGGTGCTATTATGAATTTATTGACGGGGATTCTCGTTTATACAATCATCTTTTCAAAGATAGGAATTCCTAATTTTGATGTTGTTCAGGTATATGAAGTAACCCCGGGATCGCCCGCCGCCGAAGCTGGCTTCCGTGTAGATGACACTATCCTGAAAATTAACGGCGAATCCTTTGATAGCGAAATCGGGCTACGCAGTATTATCGGCGATAATATGGATAAGGAAATCTCTTTTATCCTTCAGCGTGGTGAAGAAATTGTAGAAACCGTTGCCATTCCTCTCAGTAGTCGTAGCGCAGAAGAGGGAGCATTAGGATTTGTGCCCTCTTATGGGCGGGAAGAATCTTCATCTTTCCTTTCAACACTTGTGTATGGAACACAAACAACATTCCTTCATGCCCAGGAAATTTTACTGATGCCTGCCAGAATGTTGCGCGGCAGCTTAAGCCCTGAAGAAGGGCGTTTTATCGGCTTTAGAGGCATCTATAACATTTTCCAGCAAACGGTCGATGCCGATGTGGAAAGCCGTGAAGAAGAGCCTGCTCCCTCTACTGAAACGCCAGCCCCTCCGCCAACCTACTACACGCTTAACCTGATTGCAAGCTTGACAATTACCTTAGGCGTTTTTAACCTGCTCCCCTTCCCTGCTTTAGATGGTGGACGAATTTTCTTCATCATCCCTGAATTGCTTTTCAAAAAACGTGTTCCCGCGGAGTTTGAGAATGTTGTTCACGGCGTAGGGATGATGCTTCTCTTAGGATTTATGCTCTATATCAACGTGATGGATTTTGTGAATCCGGTTGATATTTTGATTCCATAGCTTTTCAAAAACAGACTTATGCCTCAAACAGAACCCTCTCTCCAGGAAGCGCTTGATTTTCTTTTAGACGAAGATCAGGGTATAGATGGTGGACTTCTCTTCCGATATACTTCCTTTTTTTCCGACTTGATTCCTGCGCAATTAAAATCGATTTTGAAAATATGGGATGAAATTGCACTACCGCGTCGCCATGCTCTTTTAGCACATCTTAAAAAAGAGCTGTCCTTTGATCTGCTCTACAGTTTTGAAGTATTAGGACGCGCACTACTTAAAGATGCCGACCCGCTTCCCCGTTCTTTTGCCATCCGCTTATTGGATGATTGCGAAGATGATAATTTGGTTGCCGATTTCCTGAAAATTGCCGAAAGTGATTCTTCTTTTGAGCCTCGTGCTGAAGCGGTTTCTGCTTTAGGAGCTTATATATATTATGGCGAGGTGGACGAATTATCGCCTGAAAATCTCAAAAAAATTGAAGATACTTTGCTTGCCATAGCACAGACTGACAAGAATATTGAATTACGGCAACGCGCTGTAGAATCTCTAGGATTTTCTTCTCGAAAAGAAGTCCCCGCATTGATCGAAGAAGCCTGGCAACGCGGTACAACTGCCTGGAAAGGATATGCTGTCTTGGCTATGGGGCGTTCTCACGACAAAGGCTGGGAAGAGCAGATTTTGGAAGCCTTGCTGGATGAAAGCGAGATCGTTCGTCTTGCAGCAACCAGAGCAGCGGGGATCATGTCACTGGCTTCAGCCCGGACGATATTGCTCACTGCGCTCAGAGAGGAAAAAGATGAAGCCGTGCTAATGGCATCAATTTGGTCTTTGTCTGAAATTGGCGGCGAAGATGTACGTGAATATATGCTTGCTTTGCTCGACCAATTCGATGAGAGCGAAGAGGAGCAAATTGAGTATATAGAAGAAGCGCTTGCAAATCTTGATTTTACAGAAGACGTGCAAAGTTTAGATCTTTTTGACTTTGACCCGGAAGTGTAAGAGGAGGTTATGGGTTTTCTTAGTCGCCAATTCAAACCGGAAATAACATCTTCACAATTTAAGTTCGATGTGATTTTCGGGTTATTTGCCCCAATTTTATTAATCGCTGTTGACCTGCTAGTATTTGAAGGCTTTATCACAGATACTCTGGTGTTTTCCTATCTTCTCGTAATTGCTAATCTCTTAGCACTTTCTTTTTGGCTATTATTCGATGTGAAATTGCACCCTTTTTTAGATGCATTAGTAGCTGGCATTTTAATTTCTGGCGTACTATACGCAAGCTTCATGACATATATTGTCATTTATTTCGCCGTTTGGGGCTCATTGGTGATAGTCTCTCTCGAAGGTTTTATGTGGGCACTGATAGGCTGGCTAGCTTTTGCTCTATTGCCAATACTTGTTGATTTTGTTTTTCTCCGTAACAGTATTCGGGCATTGTACAAATCTTATACGGAAATTGGACTATTCCAACTTGTAATTTTGGTAACTCTGAGTGTACTAGCTATGTTTTTTCTTACAAAAGAAACTTTTGCTCATCTGTATTGAAAGTTTGGTATGCACAAATCCACCCAATCTATCAAATCCATATTCTATTTCGCTCTGATTTCAAAAAAAGGAGAAACTCTGTGGGAAAGATACCTCGCATGCTCACTATACTCGTAAACCTGCTTTTATTGTCGACTCTCATCTTCGGGTTGGCCGGGCAAGTTAAGGCTCAGGAGAGTATCGAGGTCACCGATGTTCGGGTTGGGCACGATTTTGGGGAAGAGATCCGCTTTTCGGCGCAAGTAGAGACGCCGAGTCCCATTAAAGAAGTTTTACTCATTTTTCGTGATGTGAACGAAGAGAATACACGCGTCATTTCACTCGATACAGATGATGAAGGGCGTGTTAGCTATACCTACGATGCCAGCGAGCATTTGCTGCGTCCTTTTGCCAAAATATCGCTTTGGTTTCAAATCACGCTTGAAAATGGCGAAAGCAAAACCAGCAAAAAATACTCGATCATTTACACAGACAATCGTTTTGACTGGGAGGTGCGCGAAGATGAAATGTTGCGCGTTTATTGGAATAGCGGAGACGAGACTTTTGGGCTTGCCGCGCTGGATGTTGCGCGCAGCGGGTTGAAAGAAATTCAGACCCTTTTCCCTGTACCGCTCGATGAACCCATTGATATTTATATCTACGCATCTTCTGTAGATTTGCAGAATGCGCTTTTTATGGGCGGAGAAACCTGGGTAGGCGGGCATGCCAGCCCCGTATTGGGCATTGTTTTTGTGGCCATTGCGCCGGGTGAGCAAGAGCAGACTTTTATGCAGCAAAAAATCCCGCATGAGTTGGCGCATATTTTACTCTACAGATATATTGGCGAAGATTACAATCGTTTGCCTACCTGGTTGAATGAAGGAGTGGCATCTATTGCCGAGCAATACGCTAACCCTGATTATGCGCTTGCGCTGAAAAGAGCTGTAGAAAATAAGACTCTTATTCCTATCGATGAACTTTGCGAGCCTTTTCCACGCGATGCTTCACAAGCCTTTTTGGCTTATGCAGAATCTGAATCTTTCACTCGCTATTTGCAAAACAATTATGGTACAAGTGGATTGGATGATCTGATCACCGCCTACGCTGATGGTTTATCCTGTGAAGCAGGCGTGATGCACGCCTTTGACAGGTCACTCACGTATCTCAACGCAAATTGGCAGGAATCCGCTTTAGGAGCAAACCCATTTGGCGTTGCCTGGCGTGCGCTCTCTCCTTATGTTTTTCTCTTTGCTCTGTTGCTTGCAACACCCCTGATAACGGGCATCTTTGCGTTAAGAAAAAGACGGCAATAGAGATGATGGCTGACGAAAATTCATCAAGAGCGAGCATTCATATTCGCGTTTGGGGATGTGTGCAGGGTGTTGGCTTTCGCGCTTATGTGGCTCAAAAAGCAAGTTTGCTTGGCATAAATGGAAATGTGGAGCACGATCAGGTCGAAACGCATGCAGAAGGAAATCGGGAAGCCCTTGAAACTTTTTTAGTCGAGGTCAAAAAGGGACCGAGTGCTTCAAATGTGACAGAAGATAAAGTAGAGTGGGGAGTCTTTCGTGGGGAATTTAAGAGGTTTCGTGTGCGGTGGTTCTAAAAAGCAGATTAAGTAATTGATATTATGCACTCGTACTCATAAAGAAGCCCCCCTTGTCTCTGGCTCTGCTGGGGCGTTTAGGGACAGAGAAAAAGGGGAACTTTTAGAAAACACACAGCCCTATGCAAGGGCAGAGGGGCAGATGCCAAGCATTCACACCCTCTTTGCGTAACATCAGTTACAAAAAAGACCACCAGCTTTTAAAATTGGTGGTCTTTGATCGCTTATATTTTTTCTACAGGGAACTGTATCTCAGTGATAACATCATGATCTTGCTGATTGCCCGATTCAGATGGGGATTGCAGATAAATCTCTCGGTAGGGTCCATTAATTCGGTATCCGTTGCCTTCGATCCATTTGAGCAGTGCTTCGTAGGCATTACTCAGTGTGGCAAATGGACCATGATGAATAAGGGTCGCCATTTCGGCACCTTGTAGTGAGCGGCTTTTTACTCTCGGATGCTCTAAAACGGTTCCGTTCTTGGCGATAGGCTCGCATACTTCGGCATCAATTTCTGGTTCATCTGCGTGATAAAGTGTAAAGCAAGGTGCTATTGGCTTGATCTTTTTTTCGCCTAAAACTCCTTCTAACTCTTCCCAAAGCTGACCTTGTTCTGGGTAGGCGGGGATAATCTCTCGCAAGGATGCAATTTCTTGTGCATCGACTTTTTTGATCACAATATCGTAATTTGACATTTCATTCTCCTGTTCTATCTGTCTCAGCCGCGCGGCTACACGTGCTAATTTCTCTTGCTCCACTTTCATCTCTTCTTCGATTTCAATTTCTTTCAGGCGGAGCATCCCACGGAGTTGTTCTACAGGAAGGCCCTCGGCTAATAAATGAGCAATCTGATCAAGAGAGAGACTCAAATCTTTCAAGGCTAAAATACGATTTAGGCGTGAAAGCTGAGAAACAGAGTAGTAACGGCAGCCAGTAAAAGGATCGATTTTCAAAGGCTTAAGCAGCCCTATCTCATCATAGTAGCGCAATGTTTTTACTGGGACCTGGCTGAGTTTAGAAAAGAATCCAATTTTCATCATTTTTTTGCCCAAATTTGAGCTTCCTGAAGAGCTTCTTTTGAAGTATACAGCCTCCAGTAAGTGGAGAGTCAAGGATAAATTAACTTGTTTTTTGCATTTTACGCAAAGCCAAAATTGCGATGATATTGAAGAGCACAGCGCCTAGAACAACAGAGGAAAAACCAAAACGATAAAGAAAAGTTCCCAAAGGTGCGCCGATAGCGCGTCCTAAGGAGAGGGCGGCTACGTTAAAAGCCATTAGCGTGGCACGCGCAGTGGGCATCACTTCAGTCATCATTGGGACGGTGCTGACGAGGGTAAATTCAAAGGTGATATAGAAGAGGAAAAGCCCAAGCAGCGCACCAAAAGTACTTTGTCCTAAAAAGGGCAAAAGCAGCGCAGCGATCGAGTTCGCTGCCAACCCAAAACCAACGGCGCGTTCTTTACCAAGTTTATCTGAGAAGAGGGCTACCAGGCCTTCTCCGCCGAGTTCTGAGAATCCGATCACTGCGGCAGAGGCTCCCAAGGCAGCAATTTGCAAGCCGAAGGAATCCTCCAGCCAAACCCCGAAGACGAGGTTAACGATCTCATTGCCAACCGTTGCCCATAAGCCAACGCTTAGCCCTGCTATTGCGGGGATACAGCTAAAGACGCGCCGAAAATTTGCTCGGGTGGTACCACGTTGAAGCACGGTCGTTTCGTCGTTGGGGATTTGGAAGATGATCAGGACGAAGGTCACAATCCCTAAGATAGTAAGAAGAGGAAAAGGAGACATCCATCCATTACGAGCAATAAGGAAACCCATAAGCGGAACGCCAAGGATGAAGGCGAGAGACCAGCCCAACTCGGTAATGGCGAGAACGCGCCCACGCCGCTCGTAGGGTGTGCGGTCGCCAAGATAGGCTTGCATGGCAGGATCAAAGATATATTTGGCGAGGGTAGCGAAAAACATCGAAGCAAAAAGGGCGGGGAAGGTCGGAAAGATAACGACGATACCCATGCTGAGGGTGAATAGCCCTATCCCAAGCAACATGCCAAATTTGCGGCCACGGCTATCGGAAAGAGGGGCAATAAAGGGAATGATTCCGCCACCTATCGAGCGAACGGTGAGGGCAAGAGACATGGTTTCGAGGTCTACGCCGAGCGCACGCGCAAAAACGCCCAAAAAGGGATAGGCCATACGGTAGGCGGTGTTGAAGATGGTGCGGATAAAAGCGAAGAGCGCTAGCTGCATAGGGTATGCTCGTTTTCTACATATATCAGGTCGGCGTTATTCTGCACGAAAGAGAAAAAAGCGCGTGGCAAAATAGGCAGAGACCCACGCGAGTACGTTTAGCCCAACAAAAAAGCCGATAATTGTCCAGTTCCCGGAATTAAATATCGGGGAGGGAGGTGGGTGCATGATATTTTCGGCGGTAGCGAAGAAATAGCGTAGCGCGACAATATAAAGGATATTTGCAGTTGCTGTGAGCCAACTGATGTCAAGCAACCATAAACCGAGTTGGAGAAGCAATCCGACAATAGCAAATGTCATCGCAAAACGGAAGCGTGGCTCGGCGAGAAAGAGTCCATTCCAATTGGCTTGCATGGCGAGCATGGAGAGGGGCAGATAAGTGATCCAATAAAAGATGCCACTGCGACCAAGAGCCGCTGACCAACGATGAAAAAGTTCCTTGCGCATGACTAGCGCTATTAATCCGGCTAGAGCGGCGAGGGTAAATAAAAGTTCTGCGGTCATAACCCAAGCACCATGCAAATAGACAAGCCGCACGCTGGGGCCAAGAGTCGCTTCTTCGGGACCGAAGAAGGTCATTATGATAATGGCGAGGAGGGCTAGAAGAAAGGAAAGGAGGGGAGATTCTTTGATTTTAGACATAGGGTAGATTTTACCTTGATTCACCTCCTGTATTATCCAAAATGATGTTACTTGGGGGTTACTAATTTCTTGTTATGCAGTCACCGCCAAAATATAAAAAAGAAGCGTAGGTAAATTACGCTTCTGCATCAGGTAAAATACCCCTATGAACTGGCATAAAACCACCCTCGAAGTCCGTACATCTGGCAAAGGTTTTTACGAAGTGACAGCCGAGATCCGCGCGCAATTGCGTGAATGGCAAGTTAATGAGGGGATGTGCTATCTCTTTTTGCAGCATACGAGCGCATCCCTACTTATCACAGAAAGCTGGGATCCTTCCGCGCGCGGAGATTTGGAAACCTTCATGGAAAAACTGGCTCCAGAGGGAGAGCGATGGTATACGCATACGCTTGAGGGACCAGATGATGCGACATCTCATATCCGTTCAATGTTGACGGATGTGAGTATTACCATCCCCATTGATAATGGAGATATTTCGCTAGGGCAATGGCAGGGTGTTTATCTTTTTGAACATCGCGCGCGTCCGCATCGGCGACGGATATTGATGAGAGTCTTAGATATTTAAGAAGAAAACGGGGGGAGTTGGCGTTTGGTCATCTACATATCTGATGCATCTTGGATGTTTATTTGCTTTCCTTTTGTGTCCGATAACGATACAAGAATAACCCTGCTACACCCAAAAGAATGGATGTGATAATCCCATCATTGGTGGGCGATAGAATAGTTCCTGACCAGCCATTGAGCTTGATAAAGCCATTGAGAATGAGCGGCATACTCAGTCCATTGATAAGGTTGTGCAAAATAAATACGGGCCATACCGATTTACTTACTAAACGTAATTCGCCAAAAAGAATAGCTGTAGGAAGTAAGCTAAAGAGTGCAAGCACTAAGAATATGGGGATACTAAAATTTCCTATATATGAGTTTAGAATCTCACGGTCGAGAAAGAAATAGTAGTAAGGGATATGCCATGCCCACCATAAGATTCCGACGATGAAATGGTTCAGCAACGCTGGCACTTTTGCAGCTTCTAATCTGGGGGTGAGATAGCCGCGCCAAGCAAATTCTTCGAAGATATTTTTCATCAGCGAAGCAGCGAAAATAATACCGGCTGCGCTCAGGTATGCGCTGAATCCCTGTGTAGAAAATCCATCGGTAGAAACTGCTCCCATAAGGGTAGCAAGTCCAAAGGTCAGGAGCGCAGCGAGCGGATAGACGAGAATCGCTACCAGATACCACTTCCAGCCTGAGATGAGATTCAAGCCAAAGCCGGCATCCTTCCAGCCATCCCCACCAAAAGCACGCAATAAGATGCCTGAGAGAGCGGGCGTGACCAACCAGACCAACGCGCCTAAGCTTTGCAAAGGAGGTTGGGTATTGCCCGTGATTTGGTTGAGCCAAACACCCAACCAGCCGCCGCCGACCGTAAAGAATGCGACAATTATGATATTTCGAATAGTTTTTTTCATGTGGTTACCTTTTAAAGTTCTGATAAGGAGTAAGTTTTTGCTTCGATTTCTTTAATGGCATTATTGAGCCAATCGAGCATGGTTTGGCTGCTTTTGAAACCAAAATCTAGTGTGAGCATACTCAGAAAGAAAGCTCGAGGGTCCTCGGCTTGGCTGGCATTTCCTATGCTGGCTTGATAGATCTGGGTATAAGTTGCTAATTCTTCTTCTGCAATCTTGGCTTCATAATGTAGAAGTTCGAGTAATTCCTCATCATCAAGAAGACCACTAAAGAAAATCTGGATAAGAAATGGCTCACGCATATTTTGTCTGGGGAGGGGGGTGGAAAGCCACTGATGAAGCTCATCGCGCCCTTTTTCGCTGGTCTGATAGATTTTCATATCCAGCCGATCATCGCGTTCGATAACTTCTTTTGAAAGCAAGCCTTCATCCGTCATTTTGGCAAGCGTGCGATAGATCTGGCTCTGGTTCGCAGTCCAAAAATGCCGAACAGAGTTGTCAAAGGCTTTTTTAAGATCGTAACCGCTAAGGGCTTTGAAACTGAGAAATCCGAGAATGGCGTGTTTTAGCGACATTTTATACTCCTTGCATTATAGTACGAGTACTATAATGCAAAACAGATAAAGAGTCAAGAATTCAAAACAGCTCTTTCTGGTTTTTAAGCCTCCTTAACCCATATTCTCATAGAGCGATAGCCTCTCCCTATAGTATAATTTTCGCCTCTCAAAAAATTCTTTTTTGCCGGAGGAATAGATGGTCGAAGGAAATATCCGTGTTTTGGTCGCAAAACCAGGTTTAGATGGTCACGACCGAGGAGCAAAAGTTGTTGCAAGAGCCTTGCGTGATGCAGGGATGGAAGTCATCTACACTGGTTTACGTCAAACCCCGGAGATGATCGCCGAAGCTGCGCTGCAAGAAGATGTAGATGTAGTCGGAATCTCCATTCTCTCTGGCGCGCATATGGCGCTTGTGCCACGCATCCTTGAGTTGATGAAAACCAATGGCCAGGAGGATGTAAAGCTCTTTCTGGGAGGCATCATCCCAGACGAGGACATCGTTCAACTTAAGGAAATGGGCGTAAGCGGCATTTACGGACCCGGTGCTTCCACCGAAGATATTGTCGCCCAAATTCGCAAAGATGTACTAAAGAGAGCTTGAGATATTTTATGAATTTATCTCAAGCTCTTTTGAATCAAGACAGGCTCGCGCTCTCACGAACACTGACCCATGTTGAGAATAACAGCGAAGAAGGGCGCAAGGTTCTTAGTGAAATTTTCCCATATACAGGGAAAGCACACCTGATCGGCATCACCGGCGCGCCGGGAACGGGAAAATCCACTCTTGTTAACCAACTCGCGCTTTATTATCGTAGAGAGAAAGATCATCGTGTTGCAGTCCTTGCAGTAGACCCATCCAGCCCATTTACGGGCGGAGCAGTTTTGGGCGACCGCGTACGGATGCGTGACCTTTCAGGCGACCCTAATGTCTTCATTCGTTCGATGGCTTCGCGCGGATCCCTGGGCGGGCTTGCGCAGTCAACATCTGCGATGGTACAGGTTTTTGATGCGGCAGGCTTCGACATTATCTTGGTCGAAACCGTCGGCGCCGGGCAGGCTGAAGTGGATATTGCCAAACTCGCCTACACAACCCTCGTTGTGGAAGCGCCGGGCTTGGGCGACGATATCCAGGCCATTAAAGCTGGGATTTTGGAAATCGCGGACATTCTTGTCATCAATAAAGCCGACCGCCCGGGCGTGGAAAATACCGAGCGCGCCCTTAAGGGGATGCTCGAACTGGCGCACCCAACACCTCGTGTTTTCCAGCATCATGGCAGGCAGATGGTGGTTGAAGCACCAGAAAAAGATGATGAGCAGGAGAACTTTTGGTTTACGGAAGTTAAACGCACCGTTGCCAAGGATGGGACAGGAATCAATGAACTCGGCAAAGCGATTGAGAAACATGTCAGGTTTTTACGCGAAAGCAACGAGTGGGATAAACAAACGCGCATCCAGCTTCAATCCACCTTCGATTCGCTCCTCCGAGAGACTTTATTTGCCCGCTTTTTGGATGAGTTATCTCAAGAGGCTTATGAGGAGATCATGTCCAAAATCCTGAAAAGGGAAATATCGCCATGGGGAGCGGTGGAGGAGTTGCTAGGATGATAAAAAGACACCCAGTCTCTGAGCGGAGAGCTTTGCGAATGCAAAGCATGCAGTCGAAGAGCGGTTCTCGCAAACCCCGTCCTTCGTCTATAGGCTCAAAGACAGTCGCCTTCCGCTCAGGAACTGTAAGAATAGGAGAGAAATAAGCATGATCTACGGAGAAAGAATCCGCTTTCGCAGAGCCGAAAAAGACGACCTGCCCCTTTTCATGGAGTGGATCAATGACCCCGACGTGACCGAAGGCTTGACACTTTATTTACCGATGGGTTTGTGGGAAGAGGAAGAATGGTTTGCCGGGCTGGCAAAACGCCCCCAAGCCGAAAGACCTATGACTGTGGAAATCCCCGATGGCGATGGTTGGCGAGCCATCGGAAACTTGAGTTTTTTCAATATTGATGCTGTTGCTCGCTCTGGTGAAATTGGCATTATGCTTGGTGATAAATCAATCTGGAATCAGGGCTATGGGACAGAGGCAATGCGTCTTTTGCTCAAACATGGTTTTGAGACGCTTAATTTAAATCGCATTCAGCTATATGTTTACGATGCCAATATTTGGGCAATCCGCACTTATGAAAAAGTAGGATTTATCCACGAAGGACGTAAAAGACAGGCTTTATTTAAAAACGGAAAATATCAGGATATTCTCATTATGAGCGTTTTGCGCGAAGAGTGGGAAAAGGAATGAAAGTAATGAATGGTCATACACATGAAATTAAAGGCTACGGTGAGATCAAGCTCTTTGCCGGGACAGCCTCACCAGAGCTTGCGAACAAGATCGCTGAGTACCTAAACGCAAAGTTATGTAAAAGAGATGTTGTTCTTTTTCCTAATGATAATTTGTTCGTTAAATTACACGAAAGCGTACGCGGTCAGGATGTTTACGTTATCCAAACTACCTCGCGTCCTGTACAGCAAAATTTGATGGAACTGCTCATCTCGCTTCAGACCCTACGTCTTGATTCTGCTGCACGCATCACCGCTGTTGTCCCTTATCTTTGCTACAGCCGTTCTGACAAAAAAGATCAACCGCGTGTGCCTATTACATCCCGGCTTGTGACCGATATGATCGAAGTAGCTGGCTCAGATCGTTATATGACCCTTGATCCCCATGCTGGTCAGGTGCAGGGATTTTTCTCCATCCCCGGCGATGTGCTAACGGCCTCACATATTATTGAAGACTATATTAAAGATAACTTGCTGGAAAAACTCACAGACCCGGTCATCATGACCGTTGATCTCGGCTTTGCCAAAAAGGGACGCAATTATGCTGAAGGACTTAATATGCCTGTCGCTTTTATTGAAAAGCGGCGCGTTGCAAACGACTCAAACGCCGAAGCTCTTAATATCATTGGCGATGTAAACGGGCGTGATGTCATCATTGTGGATGATGAAGTAGACACAGGCGGATCCATCGCTCAAGCAATTAATTTGGCGCGCGAAAATGGCGCACGAGATGTTTACCTTGCCTTTATTCACCCCGTCTTCTCCTCTAACGCGGCAAAAAGGCTCTCATCATTAGACCTTGCAGAAATCATCACCACAGATACAGTCCCTATCCCTGAAGCATCACAAGCTCTCTTTGGCGACAGACTCACGATCTGCACTGTTGCACCACTTTTGGCGGAGGTCATTCTGCGGGCGCATGAGGGGCGGAGTGTAGGCGAATTATTTGATGAGTAGAAATGCCTGAGCTTCCCGAAGTTGAAACTATCGTCCGCAGATTAAGAACCGAACTGATCGGACACAAGATCGAATCTGCGGATTTACTTTGGGATCGGACGCTCGTGACCCCAAAGCCTGCTCATTTCAAAAAAAACATCGTTGGGCAGTCAATATCTACCGTTGATCGCCGCGCGAAATACATCGTTATCAGCTTGAGCGTAGATACCCTTATCATCCATCTGCGCATGAGCGGAGATATTCTCATCCGCGAAGAGAGCGCTCCCATCCACAAACATGATCGGCTGATCTTGCACCTTTCTGATGGGCATTATCTTGCCTTTAGCAATATGCGCAAATTTGGGCGTGCCTGGCTCACCCCAAATCCCGATGATGTCTTGGGAAAACTGGGTCCAGAACCCCTCAGCGATCATTTCACCGCCGAAATGCTCTATGAACGATTGCAGCAACACAAACGGCAGATAAAACCGCTTTTGCTCGACCAGAATTTTCTCGCAGGGATGGGCAATATCTATACCGATGAAGCCTTATATTTAGCGGGCTTGCATCCTCTTGCCAAATCTGATTTAATTAAGCGGAAGCAAGCCCAAATCCTGTGGCGCAGCATCCGGAAGGTGCTCGAGGAGGGTATCCGCCGAAACGGGACATCCATAGATTGGATCTATCGCGGTGGAGACTTCCAGAATTATCTCCAGGTTTATGGGCGCAAAGATGAGCCTTGTTTCAAGTGTGGAAGGCCTATCCAGAAAATGATGGTTGGACAGCGCGGCACGCATTTTTGTCCGCGATGTCAAGGAAATGAAGGAGCCGACTAATGGAAAATAATTGGGTAAGTATAGGCATTCTCATAGCCGTTGGGCTTGTCGGGTACTTGTTAGGGTTATTAGAAGCGGCGTTAAAAAACAGCAATAAAAAAGCAGAGCAAGAAGAGGACGCTATCTCTGCCAGCGTAGAGGGAGATGAAGTAGATGTGCCCGAAACAAAGATTCTGGAGCCCGAAGTATTGGCGGTTTTCGAGCGTATTTCGGGGGCGCTAAAGCTCCGTATTGATGGGGAGATCGTTGAATATAGATCTGATATTTCTCCTGAACAACAGAAGCGTTTGCTCAACTTGGTCGTTTCCTTGCGTCCGTGGTTGGAAGGCGTAAAAAAGGATGATGCCACAGAGCCCTTGCCTGCAGATGCAAAGATCCCTACAACCCCACAACCTCCAGCGAAAGCGCCTATTGAAATGGACCCTGAACTTGAAGATATACAATTCGCTAATTTGAGTATGGTAGAGCAAATTGACAGGGTTTTGCAAAAGAATTTAGATGGACACCCCCTGGAGAAACGGGGAATCGCATTGCGCTCTGCCCCTAATGGGAGCCTGCTTGTGCGGGTGGGTCTTGATGAGTATGAATGGATCAATGATATTCCTGACCAGCCTATTCAAGATATTATCCGTGAAGCCATTGCAGAGTGGGAGGCAAAGGCTACGCCGAATTAGAGAGATTTTTGATTTTTTAGTATCTCTCCACCACAAAACGAATGCCAATATTTGAGTAGATGATTTTCATCTACTCATTTCTTATCAGGAGACCTATGATCCTCGAAGTTGCTATTTTAGATGTAAAACCCGGCTTGGAAAAAGATTTTGAAAAAGCCTTTGGCAAAGCCCAAAAGATCATCTCTTCGATGAAGGGATATGTCTCTCATCAACTACAGCACTGCCTTGAAAAGGAAAGCCGATATATTCTGCTCGTCAATTGGGAAAAGCTCGAAGACCACACAGAAGGCTTTCGCGGCTCAGAAGAATATCTGGAGTGGAAGAAACTCCTTCATCATTTTTATGATCCTTTCCCGACAGTGGAGCATTATAAGTCTGTGTATTAAGAGTTAGGCAGAATGCCTTGCCGTATAATATTCAAAATGTAGTATTAGGCGGAAGTTTTCTCCGTCTATCACCTAGTTGAACTAAGCGCTTCGCGCAGGTAAAAGCAGGATCCTTCCCAAGATTTTCAAGAAGCAATATCTATCATAAATCAGGCTATATTTCCTGTATCGAAATCCATTTCATACAGGAGG
>Ga0233441_1000278_pt1 | contig 67353 bp, 83 predicted proteins | sample SI_123_September_4_FD_182781 | JGI IMG/M metagenome (GOLD analysis project Ga0233441, IMG submission 182781) | Seawater microbial communities from Saanich Inlet, British Columbia, Canada - SI_123_September2016_135_MG | ecosystem: Environmental > Aquatic > Marine > Inlet | place: Canada: British...
GATAGCATTTAAACAGATGAACTTAAGAAAGAGTGTTGCTCAATGATAAAAAGAGAAGCAAAGAACCCAAATCTATTTAATACCCATGAAATAAGCTGTCAATTTATGATATTTGAAAGTGGATTTTTTTAAATATTTGTAAAATTAGAGGGAAAGGGAGTGTTATAGTTACGCAGTGGTCCCTTTATATGAGTAAAAAACTTAAATAATTTGTTATAATTACAAAAAAAATCAGGTGTTGTAATGTATAAAATATTGTTGTTATTGATTATATCTTTAAGTGTTTATGGTGATATTGTTTCAGAGACAGGTATAGGTATTAGTAAAAATGAAGCTATAGAGAATGCTAAATACAAAGTATTAATCACTTATAATAAAAAAATATCCGGTGGGATTTCAGTTTGTAATAAATTACCTTTAACAAATGTTCCGAAGGTTGATAGTGATAATTATAAAGTAACCTTAATTAATACTAAAGATGTATCTCAATCTTTAGTAAATAAAGAATTAGAATATCAAGTAAATACTGAGTTTGATATTGAAGTTATAAATGATAATATAGAAAAAGATTTATTAGAAGAGTGTGAAAGTGAATATAAATCTATTCAGTTATCGAATGATATATCTGTCTTTTTAGATAGATTTCATATGGGTATGGGATTAAGTGGATGGCCTGTTGTTTATGGTGCAGAGATATATGGTGAGTATAGAGTTGACTCAGAAAATATATTTAAAAATTATTCTATTTATCTTACATATGCTTATCATCAATATCAACAAGTAGGACAATTGTCAGAAGAAACAGATTATGGAAGTGTTACTCTAGCTGGAGTGCAAGTAAGATTAATGAGTTATTTTATACTAGGATATGAGAATGTTATTCAATTACAAGCTGCTAATTATACAGTTGAAGAGCCAACAAATGCTTTTATCTGGGGATTTGTATATGCACCGAAGTATAAAAAGTCAAAATTTGAATTTGGATTATTATTTAAAGATTTAAACTCTAAAAGTGCAACTGGTGAGGATGGTATCACGGGCGGTTTATTTATGAGATATAAACTCTTTTAAACTAATAATTGGAATATTAATGACAATAAAATATATTAACAACCTAGTAATTATTCTACTTGTAGTACTGATAAATACTAATATAAACGCCGCTGACATCACTGTTATTTGGAAAAAAGAAAATACAATGCTTACTACTTTTCAAGATACTTCAGATCCTATGACATCAATACACAATGATATAGCGGAGAACGTAAATAAATATTTAGTTCCTCGAAAAATTATAAATATTGATAACTTAATTCCTTCAGTAATTTTAAAACCGATAATGCCAGAAAAAGTAGAAAAACCAAAAATAATATCAAAGATTGACCTGAAACAAGGAAAGTATGAGCCCTCTAAAGAATTTAGTAAACGCCTGGAAGAACAGACTATTGAGTACACTCGAAAAAGTGAATTTTTGAAAGAAAATTATAAAGATGCGATTACGAAACGAAATGAATTAATAGAGAGCTTATCCGAGAATTTTAAGATTAATGTTGATGAACGAAATGAAAAAATATTAAAATATCAGACAATAATTGATAATGATAGAGAAAATATTAAAAAAGAGCAAAGAGAAAAGGAGAGTAAATTAAATAATATATTACCTATTTTTGTAAAAAATGCTTTCAAAAAATATTTATCAGCTCCTATTATTGTAAGTTCAGAATATTATGTAAACTCAAATACGATGGAAGTTGTTTTAGTATCAAGTAAGAATAATTTCAAGCAAAAATTAGAATTTTCTATTAAGCCAGGTATTGCTAGAAAAATGGATAAAAACTTAGAGAAAGTTAATCCAAAAGTATATTATCATGTTGAGAACTCAATACAAGATAATTCTATTAACCTAAAGTTAGATTACATTAAATTAGAATTTGAGGGAGAAGAATATTTAACAGCTCCTTCTAGAAAATTTAGATCAAATAATTTTAAAACAGCTTCTATAGTTATTGATAATACAATGGAAAGAGAGGAAGGAAGAATCCTTGATTTACAAATTAATACTTTAGCTTTAGAATATCAAAAACCAAATTTTGAAAAAGTAACTTATAGTGTTACAAGTAACAATAATGATATTTTAACTAGATTAAATAAACTTGATATAAAAAACGAAGATCCTAAAAAATGGCTTTTTGTATTGGGAATTGAAAATTATTCAAATGGGGTAGATTCAATTGCATACAGTAAGAAAAGTTCTCAAACTTTTGCTAAAGTTGCAAAAAAATTACTAGGTGTATCTAAACAAAACAGTTTTTTATTAATAGATAAGAATGCAACAAGTGGTAAAATCAAATCAGAATTAAGACGTATGTTATCACTAATTAAAGATGATGATACATTGTACTTTTATTATTCAGGTCATGGTATTCCAGTTGCAATAGATAACAATGAACCTTATATATTACCACAGGATATCGACCCTAGTTATATAAATTTTGAATCATTTTATAAACTTAATAACATATATAAGATGTTGTCTGAATCTAAAGCAAAAAAAGTAATAGCTGTTATTGATAGCTGTTTTAGTGGGGCAACTGATGGAGTGAGTATTTTTAAAGGAGTAGCAGCAACACTTTTAATCCCAAAACATGTTGATGAGTTTGATAAGAAGAAAATGGTAGTATTAACCGCTGGTCGTGATAAACAATACTCAAATATGTATAAAAATAAGGAACATAGATTATTTAGTTATTTTCTAATGAATGCTTTGTTGAAAAAGAATACTAATATTGAATCTTTACATTCATATGTTTTAACAAATGTAGAAAATGAATCAAGAAAGATGGGTAATTTAAAATATCAACAGCCTACTATTATTGGTAATAAAAAATTGAGTTTCTAATGTACGATTAAAAGATGGAATTTTCTCACAATTACTAATATAAACTAGTCCAGTAAAACCTAACTTACGGAAGACATACTTAGGAGCAGTTTTAATTTGAATGATATAGTAAATTTATGAACTATTTTCAGAGTTCCTATTTGAGATAGGTTATTAATAGTGTAAGTAAGTTGGAAAATAAAGAACAATATGACCACTTACATGAGAGTGTAAAATAAACTATAAGTATTTCATTATCAGCTTTATAAATTACACCCCTGTGCATGAATCTCCACTTTTTATTACTTTTGATATTAAAGATTTTAACACTCCTAAATATTTTGTTTTGTTTATAGGGGTGTAGCAACTAGTGCTTCTTTAGTTAAAATCTTGACTTAGTAGTGTTATTTCTTTTTTCAAGGGTAGTATCTTATTTTTAATGATATCCCATACTTCATCGGCATCAATACCAAAATAATCATGTGCAACTATATTCCTGAAGTCTTTTATCTTTTGCCAAGGAATTTAATTGTGCTTTGCTTTATATGTATCATCCAACCTATCAATAGCTTCTCCTATAACCACAAATTGCATCATTGATGCATCAAAACTTTTTTGGTCATGGTAAAAGTCATCTGCATTAGAAAAATCTTGAGAATATAGTTCGACTTTTTTAATAGCTTCTAGAAGTGATAAAAGTTCAAATTTTATTTTAGGAGACATAAATTGTATCTTTCAAAATATCTTTCTTTGTATAAGGCTTTAAGTATTTTTCACGTGCTATATCAACATTTCTATCAAAAGCTTGTGTCAGATATTTTGGAAGAGAATTTTTTAAATCATTAATATTAGGTGTATTGTTTTCAATCTCTATTAAAAGGTCCACATCACTATCTTTACCCTGTTCATCTCTAGCAAATGAACCAAACAAACCTATCTTTGTAAGAGAATAGTGTTGCTTAATATATACCTGATTTGATGTTAAAAAATCTAAAATTTCTTGTTTCGTATTCATACTATAAGTCTATCATAATTCATATCATTAGTAAATATAATGCAAAAAAATCAAGACAACTCTTCTAAATTTGGTGTTATTTCCTCTTATGCCTGAGCTTCACTTTGTTGTTTGTACTCTTCTAGTTGGTGTTCTATGGTGTTTGGGGTTGGGAGGTTTGCATAGTGCAAATAATATGAGCATAATGCACAAAGTTTTATCAAGTTCTTTTTGTTTTTTTACATAATTCAATAAACTATTTAATATAATTGGAATTATGAATTACACCCCAGGGGTTGAATAATGATTGTGAAGTGCCTTTTTTAAATATATTCAAATAGTATACTTAATTGTTAAGCTATTGTTTTGAACACCTTTTTTTAGCTGTCTCTAAAAATCAGGAAAATCTCCACAGCCTACAGGTTTAGTAACTGTTTAGTTTAATTTATCTAAGCCTATCATTCCCCACTTTTCTAAATCACTTTGCAGTGTTTTCATCCCTCTATCTTTATGACAGGCAAAACAAGCATTTGTTTCTTGAGGCATACGATACTTTAGAGTCTCCATGGGGGTAGTGAAACCAAACATATGACTTCTTACTGTTATCGGAGACTTCCCTGTATGACGACCTGTTTTTGGCATGTGACACTCTACACATAGAGAACCTTTTGAATCAGCCTTATGTTTTGTATGTGTCTCAAGGTTATCTTGATGTGGGCCAATAGGAGAGCCAAAACTATGGCATTTCATACATAAGTAATTCCCTGTGTTATTTGTTGAAGTAGGCGAAAGTGTATGAGGATTATGACAGTTTACACAAGTGATACCATGTTTAGATTTCATTGAGTTTACAAATTCATTTCCTTGTGTACGGTTCTTCTTTGCCGCTCCATTTGCATAAAACTCTTTAGTTTCTTGACCTATTGTAAAAGGTGCTGGAAGTTTATAATTTTTGAGAGCTTTTCCTGGTTCATAGCCTGCTGGATAATCTACTGCAGTTGAATAAATATCACTCATGTTGTGGTCAGTTAAACGTATGTCACGATTTCTCATATGGCATTGAAGACAAACTTCATTTTGTCTTACCGGATCACTCATAGAAGCTTTATAAACTTCTGACTCTGTGTTTGATAGATGCTCTGAAGATGGTCCATGACATGACTCACAAGAAATCCCTGGTTCTATACGTTCTTTAGTAGACATAAACCCAGTAAAGTGACATCCATCACATGCATTTGATGTTGGAAGTGCATCATTGTCATGAGGATAAGCATCTTTGTACCAGTATTTCCAAGGTTTGAAACCTTGCCATTTTTTTGTTTCAACATTCCACTGGTAGTTACCTAAAACATAATCTTCAGTTCCGTTTATGTCTTTTCTCATCATAAAACGCTGTTTAAATTTTCCACCAACAGTGTAAACTGCATCTTGAAGTTTAAAGTTTGCATCACGAGGAAGTTTTAAAAAGTCCGCTACAACAACAGAAGGGTCTTTTTGAATATCTTGAATCATTCTTGGGTGGCGAGAAGAACTCCAAGACTTATGTTCCTCTTTGTGACATTCAACACATTTTGAAGAACCAACATAGTGAGCATCTTTCTGGTCTTTACTTTGTAAGTCGATCTCTGTACCTACTCGTGTTTTCGTAAGTTGAGCATAAAACGGTATGATTTTTTTTGCATTTATATAGACAAAATAAAGAGCAGAGAGAGTTAAGATAGAGACGAGAAATAGAAGTGTTTTTTTCAGAGTGAAATCCTAATAAAGTTTGTTTATTATATTATTACAATTATATCAAGGAGAACCAAAGTTTATGTTAAATATGAAGATAAATGATTATTTAGACCCCTAAATTTTACTTTAAAGCCACTTTTACTAGTTTGCTTTTAAAATATTACATCTATAGTAGGGCTTGGAGATAGAGCCGCAATTACTCTTCTTCATCTGTTTATAAGTTATCCAGATGCTAATAGACAAGAAATTGTTGCATTAAGTGGTCTAAATGCAATTGAAAATACTTCTGGGACTTCAGTTCAAAGGAGAACTCTTTCCGTGAGCGAAGCGAGGAAATGCCCTCGGGGTACAAAGAAAGGAAGTGCTATATATCGCAGTATGCTATTTATGCCAGTGCTGTAAGCTATGCAACATAACCAATATATGAGACTATTTTATGATAGATTAAAAAACAATGGAAAACATTCAACTTTAGCTCAAATAGCAGTAATGCGAAAAATGATATTAAATTTGATAATGAATTATATGAAAAGAATCTTGGTTGGAAGGAATAAGATGTTGAAAAAGTTGCTTGATTTAAGCTGTTTTTAATGTGGTAACTGTGAATAAATCTCCACTTTTACAACTTTGCTAATCAAAGATTTACACTTAGTTGTACTACACTTTGAAACCACTGCACAGTAATTGTTGTTATAGTGTGATAAATGATTGTTAATTGTATTCTCTCTCTCTAAAGATTTATTTTTAAATTTAATATTAAAGTCAAATTATATCTTTTAATTATAACATTTCGACATTTTAGAGTGTTTTTGAGTGTGAACTTAAATTATGGAGTTTTTAGTTGGGAGTACATAAAGGTACAATATGCAATAATTCGCTTAAATAATGAATAGATAGGAATTAAAATGAAAAAAATATTATTACTTGGTATTGTACTTGGTGCTACTCTTTATGCAGGTATAGTAGACGAAGCTTTAGACGCTTCTAAAAATGGTAACAATACAAAAGCATTAGAACTTTTTGACAAAGCATGTGCTGATGACAATGCTGTCGGATGTTATTACTCTGCACAAGCTTATAATTCAGGTGTGATAATAGAGCAAGATGTAAGTAGAGCACTTAAAACTTTTACTAAAAGTTGTGATTTAGGGTACTTAGAGAGTTGTTTAACTGTTGCTAGAAGTTATTACAAGGCTCAGGGAATAGACAGAGACTATGTCAAAGCAAATGATCTTTATAGTAAAGCATGTGATGGTGGAATAGCTGAGGGTTGTGTTACATCAGGGCTTATTTTAGAGCTAGGAAAAGGAATGAGTAGAGATCTCGGCAAGGCAAAAGCCCAGTATAAAAAAGCATGTGCTTTAGGTAAGAAAAAAGCTTGCTATTTTTATAATGATTTAGAGCATATGGGTGTTAAATAACACCCTGTAAAAACTTACTGATAAAACGTACTCCAGCACCTGTTCCCCCATATACATTACAATCCCATGGACTTTCAGTATAAGCTGAGCCCGCAATGTCAAAGTGCAACCACTTCTTTTTATTTTCCTCTCTTACAAATGCATCAAGAAATAGACCAGCTGTTATAGCTCCACCATAAGGCTTATTTGAGATATTACAAATATCTGCTATTTCACTTTTTATCTGTTTTTTAAGATGTTTGTTAAATGGTAATGAAGCAGTGAGTTCACCTGAAGTAGATGATGCTTTAGAAATTTCATGCTTAAGTGCACTTGAATGTCCCATAACACCTGTTGTATACTGTCCAAGAGCGACCATACAAGCACCAGTAAGTGTTGCAAAGTCAAACATATAGTCAGCTTTTACACTGTCTTGTGCATAGTCAAGAACATCCGCTAAAACTAAACGACCTTCGGCATCAGTATTTCTTACTTCTATGGTTTTCCCACTTCTACTTACTAAAACATCATCAGGTTTATAAGCATCACCACCTATCATATTTTCAACAGCACCTATGAAGGCATGTACTTCTATGTTTAGTTTGAGCTCGCTTATGGCTTTTATCATTCCAAGAACTGCACAACCACCAGCTTTATCCATTTTCATAGTTACCATTGATGTTCCAGGTTTAAGGCTAAGTCCGCCACTATCATAAGTAAGACCTTTTCCTACGAGAGTAACAACTTTCTTAGGATTTTTTGGTTTGTATGTTAGGTGAATGAGTTTACTATCGTGTCGAGATGCACGACCAACTGCAAGCATAGCATTCATCTTTTCTTTTGCTAACTCTTTTTCTCCTAGTATTTTACAGTCTAAGTTATTTTCTTGTGCTAGTTTTTTTGCTAAATCGGCAAAAGTTGGCGGGTTTAAGTCTTCTGGAATAGTATTTACAATGTCACGTGTAAACGCAGTAGCATCAGCAATAATAACAGCATCCGTAAATATTTTTATAGCTTGCTTATAGTCATCTTTAGTATAGATAAGAGAAACATTTTTTAAAGAGGTCTTTGTTTTTGTAGACTTATATCTGTCATAAGTATAACCACCTAAAACAAAACCTTCAACAAGTGCAGGAATAAGAGCTTTATCATCTATAAGAATATTTGCACTTTTGTAGTTTGTTTTTTTAAGTGCTTTAATTGCTACACTTGTCGTACTTCTAATATCATCGGCTGAGAATTCATCGACACCACAAACAAGGAGATTTTTATCATGTAAAAAACAGATGCTATCTCCACTAGCTGTAAAACCAGCCATTTTAAGAGCTTTTTTATTTTTACTTTTTTTAAGAGACTCTGTACTAAGGTAGACTAAACTGATATCTGTAGAAGCATCAGATATATTTTGATTAAGAAGTTGAATGTTCATTTGATTTCCAATATATTAAGTTATTTTAAGAGATGGTATCTAAATAAGGTTAAGAACTAGATAACGTAAAGTAGTACCATGAAAAAGTGAAAAATACTCCCTCCAAGTACAAAAAGATGCCAGATAGCATGATAATAAGGTTTTGAATCATTTGCATAGTAATAAATTCCAAGTGTATAGGTTAAACCACCTGCTACTAAAAGATAGAAGCCATTGTCAGCTAGGTTTTGTCTTAGTGGTTCTATAGCGATAACAATTAACCAGCCCATTACTACATATAAAACTAAAGAAAGAATTTCAAAACGCGAGGGGTATTTAAACTTTAAATATACACCTATTATAGCCGTTATCCATTCTATGGTGAGGATAGGTAAACTAAACGCCGTACCGCTGAGAGAAACAAGAGCTATAGGTGTATATGTCCCTGCTATTAAAAGATAAATAGATGCATGGTCAAAAGTTTGAAAAACTTCTTTTAGTTTATGATGTGTTAATGCATGGTAAATTGTTGAAGAGCCATACATAATAAGAAGAGTAGTTCCATATATACTTGCACTTAGAATATTTATAAAAGAAGTATGTACTGCAGCAAATGCGACAAGAACAACTAAACCAATAATACTAAGAAGAAGCCCAAGACCATGTGTAGTGGCATGCCAAATTTCTTCTGCAAGTGTAAAATTATTTATGTATGTCCCTTTTATTAGTCAAAGTGGAGTAAATCTTTCGCCTGAATCATATCTTTATCACCACGTCCTGAAAGGTTTACGATGACAAGTTTATCCTTAATAGCTGGCATTTTCTTTAGGTATGCTACTGCATGAGAGGACTCAAACGCAGGGATGATACCCTCTTTACGACTTAACCATACAAAGGCATCTAATGCTTCTTGGTCTGTTACATGGTCATATGTAATTGATTTGTTATCACTATGAAAAGCATGTTCAGGCCCTATACCTGGATAGTCTAATCCAGCACTTATAGAGTGTGCTTCAAGTATTTGTCCATCCTCATCTTGGAGTAAGTATGACATTTGACCATGAAGAACACCTGGACGACCTTCTTTGAGAGAACAGCCATGTTTATCTGTTTCTAGTCCAAGTCCACCAGCTTCTATTCCTATGCATTGAACACCTTCATCTTCAAGAAAGTGTTGAAACATACCAATTGCGTTTGAACCACCGCCAATACATGCAATAACATGATCAGGCAGACGGTTTTCTTTTTCAAGAATTTGAGCACGTGCTTCATAACCAATGATGGCTTGAAAGTCCCTAACCATCATTGGGTAAGGGTGAGGACCAGCAACAGTTCCTATGATATAAAAAGTATCTCTTGCATTTGTAACCCAATGCCTTATAGCATCGTTCATAGCATCTTTAAGAGTATGACTTCCACTCTCTACCGAATTTACTTTCGCACCCAGAAGTTTCATACGAAAAACATTTAGTTCTTGACGTTCAACATCTTTAGCACCCATAAATATTTCACACTCTAAGTCAAGTAGAGCACAGATAGTAGCTGTAGCAACACCATGTTGTCCAGCTCCAGTCTCAGCTATAATTTTTTTATATCCAAGTCTCTTGGCCATAAGTCCTTGAGCGATAACATTGTTTACCTTATGTGCACCAGTATGGTTTAAGTCTTCGCGTTTAAGATATATTTTTGCACCTAATTCTTGAGAAATATTTTCAGCATAGTACAAAGGAGAAGGGCGTCCTACATAATCTTTTAGGTAGTAATGTACCTCTTTCCAAAACTCTTTATCAAATCTTATTTTTTCATACTCTTCTTTGAGTTGCGCAAGTGCAGGCATAAGAGTTTCAGGAACATAGCGTCCACCGAAGATTCCAAAGTGTCCATTTTCATCTGGATCAAACTTACTAGCAGATGGGATATACATTAATTTTCCTCTATTAGACAGTAAACATCAGTCTTCTCTTGGAGCTTTTTAATACCATCTAAAAATGCAAGACCTATAACAAAACAGCACTCAACACATGTAGCACCTGCCTGCTTTACAAGAGTAGCAGCTGCGTTTGCTGTGCCACCTGTTGCAATTAGGTCATCTATGATTAGAACACGAGCACCTTTGTTTTCACCAAATGCATCTATATGAACTTCGATCTCGTCTACTCCATACTCAAGAGCATACTTTTCGCTGATAGTAGTGTATGGAAGTTTTCCTTTCTTACGAATAGGTACAAATCCAAGTCCTAACATTTGTGCAAGAGCAGCTCCAAAGATAAATCCACGAGCATCAATTCCAGCTACATAGTCTAAGTTATATCCTTTATATCGCTGGTATAGATGATTCATTAGCACACCGTAAGCTTCTTTATTATTTAAAAGAGTGGTAATATCTTTGAAAACTATTCCTTCTTTTGGAAAGTCTTTAATATCTCTGATTGAATCTTCTATTATTTTCTGTTCTGCATTGCTGAGTATCATACTTAGTCCTTATAGTAGTGCATCTATTCGAGATTCAAGAGCTTGAATCTTCGAATTAAGTCTCTCTCTCTCTGAGCGATGTTGTGAGTTTCTTTGTTTAATTGTTTTAAGTTCATTTTTAAGTCGAGTCAGTTCATCACTGAGTATATCTACATTACCAAGTGCTCGTTGGAGCTGTATTTGGTACTTTCGTATTAAAATCTCCGCTTCTTTGAGTGTGACTTTCATTAAGTCATTCCCTCGAATCTCTTTGTTTGTAATACTTTTAAAATAATACATCTTTACAAAAAGATATATAGATACGATACTTGATACAGTTAAAAGTGACCATTCAAAAAACATAATTTAATTAATCTCTATTTTATCTATTCTATCACAGTGTCTAGCACCATCAAAGTTACCTGCAATCCAAGCATCAAGAATGGATTCTGCAACACCTTTTCCAACGATACGTTCACCAAAACAAAGAATATTAGCATCGTTATGTCCACGAGCAACTGTTGCTGTGTACGCATCATGACAAAGTGCAGCACGAATACCCTCGTGACGATTTGCCGCCATACTCATTCCTATACCACTTCCACAAATAAGAATTCCATGAGAAGTTTTATCTTCTAAAACAGAATGTGCGACTTTATGAGCATAGTCCGGGTAATCAACTCTATCCTTAGAATATGGCCCAAGGTCAATAACTTCATGACCTTTTTCTTCCAGTAACTCAACTGTATAATCTTTTAGTTCAATTCCAGCATGGTCTGTAGCAACATAAAATTTCATTTTTTCTCCTTAAGATGTTAGTAGTAGTCCAAGTATAGTCTGGACAGGTAAAAATAGAACATAGTCTTTTAAAGGTGTCATTAATACAACTAAAACTATTATTATTCCATAGCGTTCATTTTTATAGAAAAATTCTGCAACAGTATTTATTTTGTACTTTAAAGCTAGATGCATTACAAAATGTGCACCATCAAACTGTGGAATAGGAAGTAGGTTGAAAACTCCTAAAACTACATTTATTATAAGTATTTGAAACACTAACATATAAGCAAATATATAAATAAGTGAATCACTAGCAACTGGTTGACTTAATGCAATGATAGCTATTGAAGCAAATGCAGCAAGCGTAAAGTTATAAACGATACCCGCTAAGTCTACTTGCATCGCCGCGTTATATCCACCACGACCGATAACGGTTGCTGTATTTATAGGCACCGGCTTCGCCCAACCAAATAAAAATCCACTCTCTGCACCCATAAGCATAGGTAAGAAGTACATACTCAAAGGAACGATAATAGTACCAACCATGTCAACATGACTTATAGGATTTATAGTTAAACGGCCTGCATTTTTAGCAGTTGTATCTCCGTACATAAACGCGACCCAACCATGCATAATCTCATGCCCAATGATGGCGATAGCAAGTGCTAAAACAGCAGCTACTATTTTGAGTATATCAAGTAATTCCATAGTAATCTTTATCTGTTTTTATTCTTTCTTGTATTGCTTTATCCAAGTATGGAGCTTGTTCGAGGTCTGTTGGAGTTTTTCCAACTCTATCCCATCTTATTTCCCAGTTTTCATCTATTGAGAAGTAAATAAACCATGGAGTTCCCTCTATGTTCTCATAAGGAACGCTTCCCCAAAAACGGCTATCATTTGAGTGGTCACGGTTATCACCCATCATAAAATAACTATCTTTCTCAACTTTTATAGGATTGAGATAAAACACAGGCATTGGATACTGTCCATCATTAACGATTTTATCATCATGGTGAATTCCTTTATGTGCTTTTTCATAAGGATTTTTGACCCAAAGTTTTTCTTCATAAACAGCTATTTCAAAACCAGAATAGTTTTCTTTTATCCAGTCATCACCTTCACTAAAGTGTATGAAAAGGTTTTTGTCAGCTACAAAAAGTTCATCATCAGGAAGTGCAACACAGCGTTTAACAAAGTGTTGTTTTACATTCCCTGGATATCTAAATATAACTATGTCACCACGCTCAGGAGTGTCTCCGTCCATTAAACGCAGACTATCACTCCATGGCATAATTGACATTTCTAAAAAAGGAATGTGAGGCATAGGAATACCATAAGCGAATTTTTTAGCAAAAAGGTGGTCACCTATGAGAAGTGAGTCTTTCATACTTCCACTAGGGATTCTAAATGCTTGAGCAACAAAGAAGATAACAAAAAGAACAATGACAATAGTTCCAGTCCAAGAATTCGACCATTTATATGCTTTTTTAACTAACTCTTTCAACTACTGATCCTTCGCTTTTTGTGCATTGATTTTAGCGGCTTTGAGTGTGTTACTTAAAAGCATAGCAATTGTCATCGGTCCAACACCACCTGGGCTTGGTGTTATGTAAGAACTTTTTTTACTTACGTTTGCAAAGTCTACATCACCGACGAGTTTACCCTCGGCTGTTCTACTTACCCCAATATCTACGATGATAACATCATCTTTTACCATATCTTCAGTTATGAGATTAATAACACCAACACCAACTAAAACAACATCTGCATTTAATGTGTGGCGTTTCAGGTCATCTGTAAATATATGACATATTTCAACAGTTGCATCTGCATTTAGAAGAAGTGATGCCATTGGTTTTCCAACAATGTTAGAAGCTCCAATAACTACACAGTTTTTTCCTTTAACATCAATGTTATACTCACGTAAGAGTTCCATAACACCAAGTGGAGTACAAGGAACAAATCCATCAAGATTAGTTAGAAGACGTCCTACATTAAACGGGTGGAAACCATCTACATCTTTGGCTGGATCTACAAGTTCAAGAAGTTTTGTTGTGTCTATCTGTTCTGGAAGAGGGAGTTGGATTAGAATTCCATCTATACTGTCATTTTTATTCATGCTTATGATGGTTCTTTCTATCGCTTCTTGAGAGATATGTGCAGGCATATCATGAGTAATAGAGTAGAAACCTACACGGTCACATGCTTTTTTCTTCATGTTAACATAAGCGGCACTTGCTGGATCTTGACCAACAAGAACAACTGCTAAACCGGGTGTACAACCACAAGTTTCTTTTAGCTTTTTTACATCTGCCGTAACTTCAAGTTCAATTTTTTTGGAAAGTAGTTTACCATCTAATAATTGCATTTAAACCCCATAAATTATATTTCTGTTATTATACCCTTTTAATATAATAATAGGCTAATAATGAAATATCTACTTTTTTTAATACTTCCAATACTTGTATGGGCTTCTAGTGATTTTATATCTCCCCAAGAGTATGCTGCCCAACTCTATAAAAATCCTAGAGGTATTGGTTGTCAGCACTGTCATGGAGAAAATGGCAATGGTAAAATAATAGCTAAATATAAGCATAAAAATATAGAAAAAGAATTCATTGGAGCCAAAATTAATAACATAAGTTATAGTGAATTTCATAGAGCTTTAAACAGAAGAAAAAAAGCAATGCCAAGATACTTTTTAACAGATAAAGAGGTACAAGCACTTTACCTTCATCTCCATAAAAATGATAAAGCGAAGAAGAAAAATGCAAAATAAACTTCAAGAGCTATATGACAATAGAGACTTGGAAGGGCTAGATGCTTTAGCTGTTCCTAAATATAGAGAGTTAAATAAGTCAATGAAGTTCAAATCAGTTTTGATGCTCTCGTGTAATAATATAAAACATTTATCTAAAATAGAGAGTCTTGATGCTGATTGTATAATGCTTAATTTAGAAGATGGTGTTAGTAAGGAAGATAAGCCATTTGCTCTTGTCTTATGTGCATTTTATCTCACTCAAATAACTAAAAGTGATAAAAAACTTGTTGTACGTGTAAATGCCTTGGATGAAGGTGGTTATGAAGAGATAACTTATTTAAATCAATTTATGCCAGATGCAATTAGAGTCCCTAAGATTAAAAATGCTTCGGAGGTTAAAAATGTACTGGCTCTATTGAAGGATGATATAGAATTACACCTTTCGATTGAAACAGCAGATGCCTGGCATAATCTTTCTTCTCTATCTGTAAATAAAAAAGTAACTACTTTTTATTTAGGAATTTTAGACCTGTTTGCAGATATGAAGCTTTCTCAAAGTCTCGTAAATTTAGATAATCCGACAATGCACTATATGCTTTCACACTTTCTAGTAAGTTCTAAAGCTATGAATGTAAAACCAGTAAGTTTTGTCTATCAAGAATTTAAAAATTTAGAAACTTTTTCAAAATGGATAAACTTAGAAAAAAGCATGGGCTATGATGCAAAAGGCTGTATCTCTCCCTCTCAGGTTACATTAGTTAATGAAGTCTTTGTTGATAAAGAAGCAGAACTCTTACGTGCAAAAGTAGTTATAAAGCTTTTTGAGATGTACCGTGATGAGGGAATAACTGGTTTTGTTGATGATGAGTACGGTTTTATTGATGAACCCATTTATAAAGGTGCATTAGCACTCCTTCAGACTTAATACCTAGCGAGATTATAGTAAACATTATAACGGATTAAAATCTTTTCTTTAGGTCTTGGATATCTACTATAGGCATATTCTATAGTCTCTTTTGTTGTTTCATCAAGTACAAAAAAACCACTTTTTGATAAAAACCTAAAGTCTGTCATATCACCATTCGGATGAAGATAAAATTCTATTACATTAGTTCTATTTACATTAATATTGTTAGATAAGTTTACGGAAGCAACACGAGTAAGTACACTTTGGGTGATTCTTCGCATAATTTCTTGATTATCAATCATATATTCCTGTTGTCCACGGGTGAGGTTTCCCCACTCGCTTCCATAAAGCTTTTTCATCTCTAAGAGAGTACCACCCGCACCCATTTTTGAGTAAGACTTTTTTTCTTCTGGTTTTATTGCTTCTGACTTATCTTCATATAACCAAGACATAGGATCTATTAGAGTTGTGTCAACTTTTTTTGGTTTAGGCTTTGACTTTTCTATTTTTTCTGGTTTGTTCAGAGTAGGTTTTAGTGGGTTTTTAAGTGGCTTATACTTTATAGGTGGTTTTTTTAGAATTTTTTTGAGTTGTTTTCCCTTAGGTATTGGTCGTGATTTAACTGGTGCTATTAGTTTCTTCTGTATTGATGCAGGCTTTTTATGCTTGGGAGGCATTTCTTTTAAAGAGACTCTCATTCTGTTTTCTTTAACTGGCTTTTTTTTATGCTCAGGATTGATACTCATTAGAATCCAAAAAAGAAGAACAAAAACAAGATGTACAAGAAGTGCAACAAAAAGTGCAAAGGTTGTTCTGTTCAAGAAGTATCCATTAAATATATTTAAGAGATTATAGCAAATGAAAATTAATACTACTTTGCTATAATAAGAAAAAACAAATAAGGTCCTTATATGAGTAGAGAAGCATCAAATGTAGCGTTTAGTGAGGCACAAAGCTTAATCCCAGGTGGAGTAAATTCACCTGTTCGTGCATTTAAAAGTGTTGGAGGAACTCCTATCTTCATTGCAGAGGGGGAGGGTGCTTACCTAAAAGACATAGATGGAAACAAATATGTAGATTATGTTCAATCTTGGGGTCCACTTATTTTTGGTCATCGTGATGAGACTATAGAAAATGCAGTGATAAATGCGGTAAAGAGTGGTCTGAGTTTTGGTGCTCCAACAGAAGCTGAAACGCAGTTAGCAAAACTTGTCGTTTCTTTTTTCGACTCTATAGACAAGGTGCGTTTTGTAAGCAGTGGCACAGAAGCTGTTATGTCTGCTATTCGTCTTGCCCGTGGGTTTACTGGCCGTGATGATATTGTTAAGTTTACAGGCTGTTACCATGGTCATAGTGACTCTCTTTTAGTTGAAGCGGGAAGTGGTGCTGCTACTTTTGGAAATCCTTCAAGCCCAGGTGTTCCAGCTGACTTTACTAAACATACACTTTTAGCAGAGTACAACAATATAGAGTCAGTAAGAAAATGTTTTAAGGATTCTTCTGACATCGCTTGTATTATTATCGAACCAATAGCTGGTAACATGGGCCTTGTTCCTGCAGATAAAGAGTTTTTAGCACAGCTTAGAGAATTATGTGATGAAAATGGAGCACTTCTTATCTTTGATGAAGTGATGAGTGGCTTTCGTGCCTCTATAAATGGTGCTGAGTCTATCACTGGAACAATCCCAGACATTCTTACTCTTGGAAAGGTTATTGGTGGTGGTATGCCAGTAGGTGCCTTTGGTGCAAGTGCAAAAATAATGGCACAACTTTCACCAGATGGCCCTGTGTACCAAGCAGGAACACTCAGTGGAAATCCAGTTGCAATGGCTGCAGGTCTAGCGGCTTTAACTAAACTCAAGAAAAATGCGAGAGTGATGGGAGTTTTAGAAGAAAGAGGTAAGAGACTTGTTCGAGGTATGCAAGAAGCTGCAAAAGCAAATGGTATAAATATGCAAATTGATAACAGAGGAAGTATGTTTGGTTTTTTCTTTAATGATAATGAAGTAAAGAACTTTGCTCATGCTTGTAACTCTGATGCAAAGCTTTTTGCAGAGTTTCACTCAAAAATGTTAGATGCTGGTTTCTATTTTGCATGTTCTTTATATGAAACAGGATTTATATCAACAGCTACAACAGATGTGATGATAGAAGACACGATTAATGCTAGTAAAAGAATCTTTAAGGAGATAGCTGATGCCAGATAATTTAGAGAAAGAAGACTTGGGGGAAAAAGCTCCTCGTGTAAAACCAATTATAGAAGCAGTCGATAGTCTTTCATTGGGTATATCGATGGTTGTCGCTGTTTTAATGGGTGTCGGCATTGGTTGGTTACTCCGTAGGTTGACAGATATTAGTTGGTTGTTTTGGGTTGGTGTTGGTATAGGTATTGCTGCTGCAATTTTAAATGTTTATAAGGCATATGCAAAACAATATAAAGTATTTGAAGAATTAGCAAAAGAGCCAAGATATGCTATCAAAAAACAGCTTGATGATGAAGAAGATGATGATGAGGATTATGGTGAAAAAAGCTATTAGCATTTTCTTTATAACCCAAGTTCTTATCATAAGTACATATTTTTACTCTAGCTCAATGTTTGCAAATATAGAGGTCGCGTTTCTAAGTGCATTCTTAGTAATAGCAGGTGCTTCTCTTGCTTATAAAAAAATGGTTGACTCACAACTTCGTAGTAAAAGTTTTGAAGAGAAACGTGATATACTCGATGAGATAGAAGATCCTCATGAACTTTATGATGACAAGGTGAATGACGAAGTCAGAGAGGGTACCCTGGGGTATGTAGAGATTAATGAGGCGAATGCAGATGAGTTAGATTTAAAGACTATAGTTAAAGAAGAAAAAGCTAAGATTAAAACTTTCTCTGTGAAAAGCATGAAGTATGGTGCTAGAGGAACGGTTTCTCTGTACCGTATAGCCCCATATATTTTTTTGATTCTTAGTTTTATTGCTCTTAAAAACAATGAACTACTTGATTTAAGGTTTTATCTACCCTCTTTAGCTTTGGGAATAGTAGTAGGCTCTATCATCTCAAAGAAAAGCCTCTCTTAAGAGGTTATCATAGGTATATTGATAATGAGTTTTTCACCCGTTTCTATATAAAAATCATTATCTTCTGCAAATTGTTTGAGATTATTACTCTTACTTTTATCTATGTTCTTCGCACTTATAGAGATTGCAAAGATACCATACTTTTTATCTTCAAACTTTATATGTTCTCCAATCCTATAAAAGACCTGCGTATCAATAAAGTCATTATCTTCTACACAAGAGTACATTCTATTAAGTACTTTGATAAGTCTGTTTTGATTTAAAATAATATCAGGAATAGTAGGATCATAAGATTTTGTGAACTTTGCTTTTGAATTAATAGAATTTGACGAGATACATAAATCAGTAATTATAAATATATTTACCAATTCTCCATCCGGTTTTTTAGTGTTTAGTTTAAAAGAAGGTATTTGGTAAAGTTTTATACCTATTTGGTCTTCATCTTCATAGCCTACTGTAAGACCAAAAAACTTATAACGACCATACACAAGCTCTATAAAAGTTGTTTTAAATCCGAAGTTTACATTGGCATAGGTTTGTGCTAATTCAAAAAGGGTGTTAGACTCTGTCGCACCAAGTAAAAATTGGGCTTCAGAGTTAAGGGAGATTATCTTTCCATTTGAGCTAAAGAGTACGAAAGGGTTGTAGTCATACTCTACCCATTGTTGCTCAAACGTCATAGGTTTACTCTTCTATATAGTTTTTAAGTTTACGACCTACTTTAGGGTGCTTAAGTTTCTTAATAGCAGAACTTTCAATCTGACGAACACGCTCACGTGTAACACTTAGCTCTTTACCAATTTCTTCCAGTGTTCTATCACTTTCATCATCCATAATTCCAAAGCGCAATTTAATAACGGCTTTTTCACGTTCATTAAGTTGATCTAAAACAGTTTCTATTTGAACTTTTAAATCATCTTTAAGAATAGAATCTGATGGGGAAAGAGATGTCTTGTCTTCAATAAAATCTCCAAAGCGACCATCTTCTTCACTACCAATAGGTGCTTCAAGAGATATAGGCTCTTTTGTGATTTTAATAACATTTTTAACTTTCTCAACAGAAAGACCAACTTCTTCAGCAATAACATCAACATCTGGCTCTTTACCATTTTCTTGTAGATGTTTACGCATAATTTTGTTAATACGGTTAATAGTTTCTATCATATGTATAGGAATGCGAATAGTTCTCGCCTGGTCAGCAATCGCACGAGAGATAGCTTGACGAATCCACCATGTTGCATATGTTGAGAATTTATAACCTTTTTGATATTCAAACTTATCAACGGCTTTCATAAGACCGATGTTTCCTTCTTGAATCAAATCAAGGAAAGGAAGACCACGGTTAGTGTAACGCTTAGCAATAGAAACAACAAGTCTAAGGTTTGACTTAGCCATCTTAGTTTTAGAGATCTCTGAAATGTTTTTACCACGTTTAATCTGTTCTAAAATGTCAGCAAGTTTATCTGGTTCCATATCAAAAGAATTTTTTGATGCTTCTTTTGTTTGAACAAGCTTCTTGATTTCCATATATGTAGAAACCATTGTAGCTTCTGGAACCATATTTGCAATATCTTCTTTGTTTAACTCTTGAATTTTACTTACTAGAACTCTATGGTTTGCTTTTAGGATGTCATTAAATAGTGGGAGTTTATACTCAAGACGCTTAAGCTCTTTATCGTACCCATCATCACTTTTGAGTGCAGTTTCCATTGCTTTTACAAGTTCGTTTATCAGTTTTGAAGTTGGTCCAAGATCAAGAAGACTGGCTTTTAATACTGATTTTTTAAATGTTACTGCTAAAAAGTAGCCAACAATTTCTTCAGTAAGCTCATCATTTGAGTCTTCTAGAAGCTTTTCTGATGATTTTATCCACTCTTTTTTAGCTTTTTCAAGGGCCTTAAAACTTATAGAAACTTTTTCAACTCTACTTTTGTCTTTAGCGGTTAATGTTTTTTCTACAACAACAGTTTCTTCTTTATTTGCATCGTCTGTAGAATCATCACTTTCTTCTTTTTCATCTTCAAAAGATTTAAAAAGTTCTTTTACTCTACGCTCACGATTAATTAGAGGTTCTTTGTAATCAAGAATGAATTCTATAAGATAAGGTACTGAACAAATAGCATCAATAATAATCCTCTCTCCACCTTCAATCTTTTTACTGATCTCAATTTCTTCTTCTTTCGTTAAAAGTGGAATTTGGCCCATTTCTCGAAGGTACATACGAACTGGAGAATCCGAACGTGACCACTCAAGAAGTTCGTGTTCTTTTAGAATATCAAACTTATCAGATTCATTATCTTCAAGCATCTTTCTTTGAGCAACACGACGTGCTTCTGCTTCAGAGTCATTAAGTCTTTTAGCATGTTCACTAGCAGTGTAAATACATTTTTTATTTTTAGTTAAAAGTTTAAGAATATTTTTGACTTGTGCAGCTGATGGCTGTTTTTCAAAAATTTCTATAAGGCCTTCATAAGTAAGACACTCTTTACCTTTGTGATCGTCAAAAAATGTTTCTATGGCTTTGTTGAGTTCTTTAGCTGTCATATAATCATATGCTCCATAAGTTTAAGGTTTTAAGAAGGTGGATTATACCCAAATTAAATAAATAGTTTCTTAAAAAAATGTTGGAACACTCATTGCTTTTATACTTTCAAATAAACACTATAAGGGTATTTTATGCAGACAGGTTACTATGCTTCAGCAGCTGGAATGGTTACTCAGTTTAACAGACTTGACAATATTGCGAATAATTTAGCAAATGTAAATACCGCTGGATTTAAAGAAGATAATTTAGTCATAGGTGATTTTATGAAAGTCTTTAAAGAGGCTAGAGATGAAATGCCTAATGCAAACAACAGTGAAGAAGGTGCCGCATTTATAAATAGAACTATGACTCGTGCACCACAAGTAACAGATTCTTTTACAAATCATTCTCTAGGGACTATAGAAAAAACTTCTAACGATTTAGATTTTGCACTCTCTAGTGAAGGGCTTTTCTTTGTTGTTAAAACTCCACAAGGAGTAAAACTTACTCGTGATGGTTCTTTTACTAAAAATGATGAAGGTACACTTGTTACAAAACAAGGATATGAGGTACTGCCTAGTAATTATTCAGGAAATGGTGGAAAAATCAGTATTGCTCAAGAAGACAATATTATTTCTGTTGATAAAAATGGAAATATTTATACTAATGTTCCAGGAAGTGTTAAAATGAATCAATTATCTTCATTATTTATAGCAGAACCAAAAGATGTAGATTTACTTAAAAAAGAAGGTGATAATCTTTATGCCTTTGAAAATATAGATGACTTAAATATAATAGATAATAGTGGAGCAGTTTCACAAGGATACATTGAAAAAAGTAATGTAAATGCTGTGAAAATGATGACCCAAATGATAGAAACAAATCGTCTTGTTGGAATGTATCAAAAAGTTATGAGTACACAGATGGATGATATGAACAGAGATGCAATTGAAAAACTTGCTAAAAAAGCTTAATTTAAAGGACTGATACCATGATGCAATCATTATACACTGCCTCTACCGGAATGGCAGCAATGCAAACACAAATTGATACTACGGCCAATAATATTGCCAATGTAAATACTATAGGGTTTAAAAAGTCTCGTGCAGAGTTTTCGGATCTTATGTATCAAGTTATGGAATACGCAGGAACATCAACATCTGATGTTACGAAAAGTCCAACTGGTATTGAAGTTGGTTTAGGTGTTCGTTCTACTGCAATTAATAAAATCTTTGCAGAGGGCTCACTGAAGCAAACAGACAATCAGCTTGATATGGCGATAACAGGAAGAGGTTTTTTTAAGCTTGAACTCCCAGATGGTACTGAAGTGTACTCAAGAAATGGTGCATTTAAAGTTGATGAAAATGGTACCATGGTAAATAGTGATGGTTATTCAATGGTACCACAGGTAGTGATTCCACCTGATGCTACAAATATGAGTATAGGTACTGATGGTACTATTACTGTTGTTCAACCTGGCCAAACACAAGCTACACAGATTGGTCAAATACAAACAACTAACTTTATAAACCCTGCAGGCCTACACTCTATGGGAGACAACCTTTATATAGAAACAGATAGTTCCGGACAACCAGTCGAAGGAACACCTGGAGTTGATGGTCTTGGTATACTTAGACAAGGTTTTGTTGAGCTTAGTAATGTTGAGCTTGTTGTTGAACTAACAGATCTGATTACAGGTCAAAGAGCTTATGATTCTAACTCAAAAGTAATCACAACCAGTGATGAAATGCTTCAAACTACAAATAATCTTAAACGATAATAATACCCTAAAATAGTCTTGATATTCTCTAATATTAAGACTCTGCAAAGATAACAATAAATAGTTTTATATTCCTCAAAAGACAATTTAGATATAATCACAAAATAATTTAATAAAATATAGTAGGATTTTATAATGAACAAAGCAAATATAAATGGTAAAGTTTGGACTTTCGGTAAAGATATCGATACAGACTTAATAATAGCGGCTCGCTATCTAAATACATCCGTTCCAGAGGAACTCGCAAAGCATGTTATGGAAGATGCAGATCCAGAATTTGTATCTAAAATGAGCCCAGGTGATATAATAGTTGCCGGTGAAAATTTTGGTTGTGGAAGTAGTCGTGAACATGCTCCAATAGCACTTAAAGCAGCTGGTGTATCAGCTATTATTGCTCCTACATTTGCAAGAATATTTTATAGAAATGCATTTAATATGGGTCTTCCAATATTTGAACTCGAGGAGAGTGCCGAGATTAGTGAAGGTGATACCGTAACTGTCGATATGAATGCAGGTACAGTAACAAATAATACAACAAACAAAGAATATAACTTTACTCCAATTCCTGCGTTTATGCAAGAATTAATAGATGCTGGTGGTTTAATGAATTTCGCTCAGAATGAAATAGAAGGTAAATAAATGACAAAGTATAAAATAACACTTATTAAGGGTGATGGAATTGGTCCTGAAATTATAGATGAAGCTGTAAAAGTTTTAGATGCTGTAGCTTCTGCTTGTGACTTTCAGTTCGCTTATGATGAAGCTCTTATGGGTGGGTGTGCTTATGATATAACAGGTGATCCTTTGCCAGCTGAAACTATTAAAAAGTCTCTTCAGTCTGATGCTGTACTTTTTGGTGCTATTGGTGGAGAGAAATGGGACAAACTTCCTCGTGAAAAACGTCCAGAGAGTGGACTCCTGCGTTTTAGAAAAGAGCTTGGTGTTTATGCAAATCTACGTCCAGCTGTTGTTTACGATGAGCTTATTAATGCTTCATCTTTAAAGCCTGAGATTATTAAGGGTGTTGATATTATGGTCGTTCGCGAACTTATCGGTGGGATTTACTTTGGTGAGCCCAAAGGTCGTACTGAAGATAAGGGTTGGAATACTATGGTTTATACAAGATCAGAAATCGTTCGTATAGCACATCAAGCATTCAAAATTGCTCAAACACGTAGTAAGAGAGTATGTTCTATTGACAAGGCAAATGTTTTAGATGTTTCTCAGCTTTGGAGAGATGTTGTAACTGAAGTGTCTGCTGAATATCCAGATGTTGAATTATCTCATATGTATGTAGATAATGCAGCGATGCAACTTGTTTTAAATCCTCGCCAGTTTGATGTTATGCTTACTGGAAATATTTTTGGTGATATTTTAAGTGATGAAGCTTCTATGCTTTGTGGTTCAATCGGTCTTTTACCATCAGCTTCTGTTGGTGAAAAAATAGGTGTTTATGAGCCAATTCACGGTAGTGCACCAGATATAGCAGGCCAAGGAATAGCAAACCCAATAGCAACTATTGCATCCGCTGCAATGATGTTAAGATATGCTCTTGGTGAAAATACAGCAGCAGATAAGATAGATGCTGCAATTAAAAAAACATTGAGTGAAGGTTACCGAACTGGTGACTTAGCTCAGTTTGATGCAAAAGAAGTCTGTTCTACTAGCGAAATGGGTTCTATTATCGCTAACTATATAGAGAGATAGGGCACAAATTTTATGCAGACACTAACCTTAGCAAATATCTATGAACTTCAAGGTCTAAAAGAAGAAGCATTAGATATTTACAAAGAGGTTTTAAAGACAAATCCTCATAATAGTGATGCTAAAATTGCTATTAGAAGGTTGTCCGGCATGAGACGTAAGTATTTGGATGTAAATCAAGAGATGAAAGAGTATTTTTTGAAGATGGATACTGAAGTTGAGTTTAATGAGTTTGAAAGGTGGTTATTAAAAACATGGAATTAAAAGATGTCATACTATCTACTTTAGCAGAAATGGAAGATGGTTCTGTTGAGCAGCTAAAAGGTGTGAATAAAGAAGAATATTTACCTCAAGCTCAAGAAGAAATTGAAGTAAATAATATAACAGAAGAAAATTTAAACTCCATCGATAATGAACTTGCTTATCTTAACTCAATTAGAGAACGATTACTAGTTCTTTTTGAGGGTTTCCAATCACCAAGTAATTCTAGTATAGAATCTAAGGTTGATATGACATTGAACTTTCTTGAGTACACACTTGCTACTATTGATAAGAGAGTGCAGGTAATAGAAAAAGGAAATTTCAGTTGAATCAATACCGAGTCCTCATAGATGCTAATGATGAAAAAGGTTTAGTGCACAAAGTTTCTAGTATCTTTTATAACTATGATTTAAATATACTTTCAAATAGTGAATTTGTAGATAAAGAAAATAATAAATTTTTTATGCGTAGTGTAGTTGACGGTGATATTAATAAATGTGATCTCGAAGAGAGTATAACAAGTATATTACCAGAAAATTGTAGTGTTAAAGTGATTGAACCAAAAAAGAAAAATATAATTATCATGGCAACTAAAGAACTTCATGCACTCGGTGATATACTTATACGCCATGAGGCTGGTGAACTTGAAGCTAATATACTTGCTGTAATTTCAAACTATGATAAACTTGAATCATTAGTAAAAAAGTTTGATATTCCTTATGTAACTATCTCTCATGAAGGGCTAGAACGTTCTGAACATGAAAATAAAATTATTGAGTCAATTAATAGCTTTGGAAATGTAGATTATATCGTCCTTGCAAAATATATGAGAATTCTTACTCCTGAATTTGTTCAAACATATGAAGATAAAATTATTAATATTCATCATTCATTTTTACCTGCATTTATAGGGGCTAACCCCTATAAGCAAGCCTACGAAAGAGGTGTTAAAATCATAGGAGCAACAGCACACTTTGTAAATAATAATCTTGATGAAGGTCCAATCATTGCACAAGAAGTTATTCATGTTAACCATGCATACAGCTGGAAAGATATGCAACGTTCTGGAAAAGATGTTGAGAAAGTTGTTCTTTCTCGTGCGTTAAAATTAGCACTAGAAGATAGAATCTTTGTGTATGCTAACAAAACTGTTATTTTTTAGGATACTACATGGCATTTAATTTAGTTTTAGTTCATCCACAAATTCCTAATAATACTGGTGCAATAGGTAGACTCTGTGTTAATGCTGGTGCCTCTCTTCATCTTATTAAGCCTATCGGCTTTGATATAGATGAAAAAGCAGTAAAACGTGCTGGTTTAGATTACTGGGATAAGTTAGATTTACATGTTTGGGAAAACATTGATGAATTTTTTGAAAAAAATGATATCTCTAGTAATGCCTACTTTGCTACAACTAAGACTGATAGACTATACTTTGAGGCTGACTTTAAAGATGGTGACTTTATCTTTTTTGGAAGTGAAACGAAGGGAATTCCCGAAGATATACTTAAAAAGTATGAATCACAAAATATAACTATCCCTATGACAAAAGAAGGACGTAGTCTTAACTTGGCTATAAGTACAGGTATTGTTCTTTATGATGCTATACGTCAAACATATGACAGTTTTGAGTAGGGATTTAAGAAACTAATGAGTTTTTACATAAATATTATTGTGCTAGCTCTTTTCGTTCTTTTTATGATATTTATCTTTGCTGGTTACCATAAGGGAAAATCAGCTCAAAGAGAATTAGACGAGAAGTAAGGTTGTATTAGCCTTATGCGACTCAGAATTTAGTTCTTCGCTGCATTGAGTTTTTTACTCTAGTACGATTCGGCATTTAGTGCCTCACATGTATTAGGCTTTAGCCTTAAAGTATTTTTTCTGCCCACTTTTCAACACTTGATTCAAATCTTTCAAACATATTCTCTGCATTTTTAATAATTATAGACATTTATTTTCCTTTATTTGTAGTAAATTTGAATTATTTTACTTGATTATGCAATAAAATATAAATAATATGACAAAATGTCATTAAATAGTTGACTTTTGTTCTAGTTTACCTTATAATATGTCATATTTAATTATAAAACAAAGGTTTTAGTATGAATGAGTTCACATCTATAGTAGAAGAGATCAAAAGTATAGTGTCTAGTGATTTTAAACCAAAAAAAGTTTTTGATAAAGATGTAGCAGAAGTTCTTGGTATTACACAAATGAACTTTGCTACAATGAAAAAACGAAATAAAATACCATTTAACGAGCTCTTAGATTTTTGTGCTAAAAAGACAATTTCTATAAACTGGCTTTTATATGGACAATCTCCTGAAAGCCTTATTGAGGCTACAAACAAGTTTTATATGGTGAAATACTTTAGTGATGTAAATGCAAGTGCTGGAGGTGGTGGAGATAATGAATGTGAAGAAATTCAAGAGCTTGAGATTCCAGAGCAGTTTGTTTTTATGCTTGGAGGAGAAAGAGAGCTTACAAATATAGAAGCAATCAATGTTTCAGGTGACTCCATGGAACCAACTTTTAGTTATAATGATATAGTATTTATTAATAGAACTAAAAAAGATTTGAATCGTGGTGGTGTTTTCACTATCAGAACAGAAGCAGGTCTTTTCATTAAACGTATACAAACACGGATAGATGGACAAGTGGATGTAATATCTGATAATTCCGTGTATTCAACTCAAACACTAAAGCCTTCTGAGCTAGAAGTAATAGGTCGAGTTGTCAGTAGATTTGGTGATGTTGATTAAAATAGGATAATAATGTGAACTATATATATGGCTTAATCTCTATTTTGATGCTATCTTCTTGTGCTAGGACTACTGTAATTGTCGAGGATAAGTCCTCTCCTGTGATTATTCTTGCCCCCGTAAAAGAAGAAGTATCTGATTTAAAAAGCATACCTCAGGATGTAACACTTTATAGCGAAAACATAGAAGAGCATATCTATCCAAATGTAATCGATTTTGATAGAAATTATTTTAATCCATGGAATATAGATAAAATGGATATTATTCTAAAAGATGCAATGTGGGCATATAGTTCTTATCAGTATGGTAATAGCTATGGGGAAAATTTACAGCTGCTTTCTCAAAAGTTTTTTGATGAAATACTTGAGAATTCTAGTTTCCAAGATTATTCAAGTGTAAATAAAAGAGCAATTAGTCTCAGAGAATTAAATATACGGGCTTTTCCAACAAGTAGACCTCTTTTGATGGATCCAAATAAAGCAGGGGAGGGTTTCCCTTTTGATTACTTGCAAAATAGTATACTTGCAGCTAATAAGCCACTATTTATTTCACATTACTCAAAAGATAAAAAATGGGTATTTATAAAATGTAGTTTTACATATGGATGGGTCAAATCAAGAGATATTGTATACATAGAGAAAAAGTATACACAGTTATATGAAAAAGCAAAACAAGTATTTATTACTCAGGAAGGTAAATCACTTTATACAAATACTGGTTCATTCCTTTTTAAATCAAAGATTGGGATGATGTTTCCTCTTATTAAAGAAACACCAGATAGTTATATAATTCTTGCTCTTAGTAACTATAAAAATAATAAAGCATATTTTTTAGAATCAAAAATTTCTAAAAAAATGGCAAATCAAGGTAACTTAGCATTTAATAGTCTAAATATAAATAATATAATAAAAGAAGTTTCTAAAACAAATTATGGCTGGGGTGGTATGTATTCACAAAGAGACTGTTCTTCGACACTTAGGGACTTTTTCTTACCATTTGGTGTATGGTTACCAAGAAACTCTTATCAGCAAAGTCATGTTGGTAAAAGTATCTCACTTGAAAATATGAGTGATGAAGTTAAAATAAAAACTATAAAAAAACATGCTATTGCCTTTAGAACCATTCTTTATAAGAAAGGACATATTGTTTTATATGCAGGAACTTTTAATGATAAGATAATCATATATCATAACACTTGGGCAATTAAAACAGAAAAAGAAGGTAATGAAGGAAGGTTTATTATTGGTAAGCCTATCTTTAGTACATTAGAAGTTGGGAAAAATTTAGTGCATCACAAAGAAGACGCTCTTATTATAAAACAACTACTTAAAATGTCTACACTCTAATATCTAAAAGTGCTCCGAACATCTCATCCTGTGTTTTTATAGCCGTTACATTAAGTGCAGTTGCATTTTGTGCAATCATTTGATCTGGAATCTCTTTTGAAATATCTGTTTGACTTTTCAATGAACCATTGTCATCGGCTACTCTATTGTGAGCAGAGACAGAATCTCCATTATCTGAAATTCTTGCATCACTAGGTTTAAATCCATCGCTATTTACATTTGCAACATTATTAGCAGTAGTATTTAACATTGTTTGATGGGCTTGTATTGAAGAAATATTGTTTGATATATTCATGAAATCCCCTTATCTTGAACTATTATAGCACTCAAAGTATAAAGGGAAGTTTAGAAATTTAGTGTAAATCAGAATTAAGTTTTATCTCTCTTGTTGAACGCGAAGCTGTGATTTCGCCAGTCATTGAGTTTTGTCTATAGTGAATACCGTAGAAGCCTGCTAGTTGCTTTCCTTTGAATATTTCACCTTCCATTTTCATGTTAGTGTTTACAGACATTAGTTTTGTAAGTTCCTCAGGATAAATAGCAATTTTAGTACCTTCAAGTATAGCAACACCTGCATCGATAATACAACCATCGCCTAGTGGAATACCACAAGTTGAATTTGCACCTAGAAGACAGTTTTTACCAACACTTATAGGATTTCCATCAGTTCCACTAAGCACACCAAGAATAGAAGCACCGCCACCAACATCACTACCATCGCCAACGATTGCAGAAGAACTAATACGACCTTCTACCATAACCGAACCAGTAGTTCCAGCATTAAAGTTTATGTATGAAGCACCAGGCATTACTGTAGTTCCAGCAGCTAGTTGTGCACCAAAACGTACTTTTGAAGTATCTAGGATTCTTGTGTTATCAGCAGGAATAATATGTTGTAAAAATCTTGGGAATTTATCTACAAAATCAATATGTGGATATTCATTCGCTATTTTTAATTCGATTTCAAACTCTCTCAAGTAATCAAGCTCGATAGGCTGACCATTTGACCATGCAACATTTGGAAGTGCACCAAATGCACCATTTAAGTTAAGTTCACGTAGTCCAACTTTAGCTTGTGAAAGTGCATATAGTTTAAGGTATGTAGCCTCAACACTTTCACATGCTCCATCTTGGAAAAGAAAAGTTACTTTAAACTCTCCCTCGAATGAACCATTACTAATGATTTGTGAATAAAGTGCTGAAATCACTTGAATATTTTTATGTGCATCACCATGTGCTTCATCTGAGTAAGGAGTAAAAGCATTTAAACAGCTCTTTAAAAAATCTATGTTTATGTTACAAACAAATTCATTTTGAGTAAAATCTACTTCTACACCTTGTTCCGCTAATGCTTTAACAAAAATAGCAGCACTTCCGAAGTTTTCATCCCAGTTAATAAGTGGGTAAGTAGCTTGAATAGATTTCTCTACATTTAATTGACCAAGGTCAACTCTACATATACCAAAAGCTAAAGGATCTTTATATCCTTTAGTAGTACTCTTGATGTTTTCAATAAGTGCTTTAAAAGCGTCTGTTGTTTGTGTAATATTCATGTGATTCTCTCTTAATTGATTTATTATTGGAATTATACTAAAAAAGTACTAATTTAACTTTATATATATTGTAAGGTTTATAGATATATTTGATTTTAATTAAGAGGGTTTTAGATGAGGAGAAGGAGCAAGGAAGTTAGTCGAAAAACTTACCTTGATTTGAATTATCTAAAGGCTTTCGTTTCTCTTTGACTAACCATTCTTGTAGTAATGATTCTATGACTTTAGATAGACTCATTTTGTATCTATCACGGGAGTATCTCATTGAATCATCCCATGTCTGTCTGTCTATAAGTAAACTACGTGTGACTTCATCTTTTGGTTTCAATAAATAACGCTTTATAACGCTTCAAGAAGTTCTTTAAAACTTCTATAGCTATCAACAATTTTTTGTTTTTTTACATTTTTTAGAAATTTTTTTGCATATTTTGAGGCTAGTTCCTTTACTCCATATGTTGCAAATCTACTACCAAGGAGTGCTCTGTGACCTTTAAATAAATGGTTGTTAAGTATTAATGCCATTCTTCTTCTCTCTTATATTTTAAAAGTGTAATGAGTTTCATTTTCACTATCTGTCTCTTTAGTGTTAGTTGTGAAATTCATTCGATAAACAATATATATAAAACTAAATAGCAATAAAAGTACCAATAACCAAACTAACATTGTTGAATTCCTTGACTTATGATAAAGAGTAGATCGGCGTATTATTTAATTATGTTAGTTTGTTATAGAATAAATTATAAAAGTAAGCTTTAATCTTTCTCAAATTTATAGTATAATTGCATAAATAAAATTACAATTACAAGGCTAGACAATGGCATCATATGCAGAAAAACTAGAAGAATTACTTACAAAAAGTGTTATCCCTGATTTAATAGAAAGACTAGATGAGATATTTGAAGAGATAGCAGACAACAAAGAAGCAACAGAAGATGCAAAAGAAGAGATAGAAGAGCTTCGTGAGTTTAAGGCAGACTTAGAAGATGTTTTAGAAGACATTCAAACTGGTGAGATAGAAGAAGATGAGTGTAAAGAACTTATAGAAGATATTCAACAAGCTCAAAGAGGAAGTGACGACGAAGACTTCGGTTTTCACGAAGAGTAACTTTTAGTTCTCTTTAGTCACCTCATGAGATTTATTTTTTATAAATAAATCTCTATATTTTTGATGATAAAAATATTTCTAGTTTAGAAACAATCTCTTCTATACTACCTTCACCACTTATCACATGATAGATATTCTTTTCATTATAAAAGCTTTTTATATCATTTAGAGGCTCTATGTAAACTTTCATTCTATTATTAAAAACTTCATTGTTATCATCTGCACCACGAGCACGACCAAGAACTCTATCTCTTGCAGTATCTTCACTAACTCTTATCTCAACAACACTCATTAGTTCAATATTATTGTCATCAAGTAAGAATGAATCAAGTGCGGTCATTTGTTCTAAGCTTCTTGGGTACCCATCAATAATAATATTATCACAAGGAGCATTCTTTATAGCATTTGTAATAGTTTGGATAGCTATTTTAATAGGAACGATTAGACCTTGAGAAATATAAGTATCTATCTCAAAGCCCAGTTTACTTCCGCTAGCTACTTCAGCTCTGAGCATGTCTCCAGTAGAATAGTGTGTGAATACTGTACTGTCTTTTGCAATAAGCTCAGCATCAGTAGTTTTACCAGAGCCAGGAGCACCAATAATTAAAAATAATTTTTTCAAAAAGAAAATCCTTGAAGTTTTATAGTTTGTAGAAGAAGTAAAAAGAATATAATTCTTTTTACTTGATTATTTAGTCTGCTCACGAAGTCTAATGTGTAGGTCACGAAGCTGTGTGTTATCAACTGCACTTGGTGCTTTAGTAAGGATACAAGAAGCTTTTTGTGTCTTAGGAAACGCGATAACATCACGAATACTTGGTTTTTTAGTGATAAGCATCATAAGTCTGTCAAAACCAAGAGCAAAACCACCATGTGGAGGAGCACCGAATTTAAGAGCGTCTAGTAAGAAACCAAACTTCTCTTGAGCTTCTTCTTCTTCAATACCAAGAAGTTTAAATACCTCTTCTTGCATTGCTTCTTTATGAATACGGATTGATCCACCACCAAGTTCTGTACCATTAAGAACGATGTCATAAGCGATAGACTCTATCTCTTCAATATCGTCTTTATCAGTATCTTTTGGTTGAGTGAACGGATGATGAAGTGCTTTAACACGACCATCTTCAACTTCGAACATTGGGAAGTCAACAACCCATACAAATTCAAAAGCATTTTCATCAACAAGATTCATTTTTTCATGTTCTGCAAGATAGTTTCTAAGACGACCCATATAATCCCATACTGTTTTTTTATCACCTGCACCAAAAAATACAACGTCACCAGCTTCCATCTCAAGTCTCTCTACTAGTAAAGCAATATCTGCTTCACTAAAGAACTTGATAAGTGGACCCTTAAGCCCATCTTCTTTCATTTGGAAGTAACCAAGACCATGTGCACCAAACTGACGTACGTAATCTTCAAAACCTTTCATTTCACGTTTTGAGAAAACTAAGTCAGCACCAGGAATTTTAAGAGCCTTGATACGGTTCTTATGTGGTTGCTTAGCGATGTTTGTAAAGATTTCATTATCACAACGCTCGAAGATATCGATAACATCTACCATAGCAAGACCGTAGCGCATATCTGGCTTGTCAGAACCGTAAAGCTCCATAGCATTGTTATATGTAATACGGTTAAATGGAGGCTTTATATCATGTCCCGCTGCTTTAAACATTGCTTCTAGTAAGTCTTCAGCCACTTTTATAACATCTTCTTGAGTACAAAAACTCATTTCAACATCTATCTGAGTAAATTCTGGTTGACGGTCAGCACGTAAATCTTCATCACGAAAACATTTTGCTATTTGGAAGTATCTGTCAAATCCACCAACCATTAAAAGTTGTTTGAAAAGTTGTGGAGACTGTGGAAGTGCATAAAACTCACCATTGTGAACACGTGAAGGCACTAGGTAATCACGAGCACCCTCTGGAGTTGATTTAGTAAGGATTGGTGTTTCAACTTCAAGAAAACCATTTGCGTCAAGAATATTTCTAGCAGCAATAGCGGCTTTTGAACGAAGACGAAATACTTCATAAATGTCTGGATCACGAAGCTCTAAGTATCTATACTTAAGAGTTGTCTCTTCCCCAACATTTTTATCACCTATTACAAAAGGAACAGGAGCAGATTTATTTTCTATTATAAGTTCATTGATTATTATTTCAATTGAACCAGTCTTTAAACGTGGGTTTGTTAAACCTTCACCACGAAGACGAACAGTTCCCTTAGCAATTAGAACAAATTCATCACGAACACTATTTGCAATTTTATGTGCCGAGGCACTATCTGCTGGGTCACAAGTTAACTGAACCAAACCAGTTTTATCACGTAAATCTATAAATATAATACCACCGTGATCACGAGAGTTATTTGCCCAACCTGTTAGAACAACATCTTGTCCTACGTTTTCTTCTGTTACATCTGTACAATAATGAGTTCTCAAAATATAGAGTCCTGTATAAATAATTTTCGCGATTATAGCTAAATATAGTATAATAAATGAAATGATTAATACAAAAGAGCAAAATTTGGAACTAAAAACTATAAAAAAAATTGGTGTAATTTTAAGACCATCTACCCCAGAGTTAAAAAATAACTATTATGAACTAGAGAAAATTTTCAATGCTCATGATATAGAAGTTTCAATAGATAGCATTAGTGCTGGAATGATAGGTATTATGGGAATGGAGTTTGATGTTTTATGTCAAAATTCAGACATCTTAGTGACTATTGGAGGAGATGGAACACTTATCTCTACAGTAAGACGCTCTTTTAAGTATGATATTCCCGTTCTTGGCGTTTATTCTGGGAATCTTGGGTTTTTAGCAGATGTAAAGTTTGATGAGCTTGAAGATTTTGTTAAACAGTTAAGCTGTGGTAACTATAGAGTTGATGAGAGAGCTGTTTTAGAAGCAGAATTTATACAAAATGAGAAAAGCATCACAAGGTACGCATTTAATGACATTGTTCTAACTCGTCCTTCCGTTTCAAATATGATACATGTAGAAACACTTGTTGATTCTAAGGCTTTTAACACCTACTTTGGTGATGGTGTCATCGTTTCAACACCAACTGGGTCAACGGCATATAACTTATCAGCTGGTGGACCAGTGCTATTTCCTCTTACAAATGTTTTTGCACTTACACCAATTTGTCCTCACTCTCTAACTCAAAGACCAGTTGTCTTTCCCGGTGAGTTTTCTATTGAGATGAAAACTCCTAAGGAAAAAGCTCTTCTTATTATAGATGGACAAGATAAACATGAATTAGAGCAGGGTAATAGTATACTCATTGGACTAGCACAAACCAAAGCAAAACTTATTCACAGAGAAGAGTTTAATTACTTTGATGTGCTCAAAGAGAAGTTGGGGTGGGGTGAGTAGAGTAAAACTTAGTTTGCTCTTGTTATTGTTGAGCTTCCTTTGAGAAGAACTACTGTCGTTGTATCACTTTGAGTCTCTTTTTTGATAGATATTTCTGTGTTTGGTGAAGTTTTCTCTAAACGATCACCTTCGTATACACTGTAACTTTTATCTAACTGCATATCTACTACTATCGCTTGCGAAGTAGATGTACTACTACCGGAACTACCGCCACATCCAACTAAAAGAATCAATGTTAAAACTGTAAAAATAGACCTCATTATATCTCCTAAAATTGTATACCATCATCAGGTATGGTTGTTGTAATTTCTACACTATCATCGGTTGTTGTCGTGCTGATAATATTCTCTTCTCCAACTAACTCATTAAAATAATCTTTGATAATATTTGTCAGGTAGCTTACTAAAGAGTCCCACCAACTTTCTTCTTGTATTGGTATTTCTGGATTTGTAAGATTTATATCTTGAACATTGTCATTTTGGATTACTAAACATTTTTTATCATCTATCCCATTTGGAAATGGATTATTAAAGCAAGAAATATAAGGATAATCACTTGCTAGAATATTGCTTTTTTGAATTGCAGCAGGAGACTCAAGACCTAAAGAAAGAGGACCTTTGAAAATTTTACTAAAAACTTGACTACGAAGTTGTTCATGCTCAAAAAATTTAAATCCATGGGACTCATCGCTTTCGTAACCATGAAAATGATCCTGTGTGTCATTAAAGTTCTCTAAACGTGGGTAGGGAGGTGCTTGGTGTAGCCACTGATGATTTCCATCAATGGTTTTTATTGCACCAAAGAGAATATTGAAGTTGTTGTCACTACTTGCATACTGATAGTATTGGGAAACATTTGCCGTAGCGATAAGTCTATTTATCTCTAATTCAGAGAGTAGAGAGAGTTTGCTTAAAACAACAGCGTTGTACATAACATGATACATTTGAGGATTTAACTCACCATTCATGTCCAGACCCATCTCTAGCTTAACTCGTTCTGCTATATCGTTGATAAGAAGTAATTGCTTTTCACTATCGTCTATTGAAAATTGCTCATTTAACGATTGTTCGCTAACTGCTTGATCTCTTACTGTGATAATCTCCAAAGCGGCAACACCAACAAGGCTCACGATACTTGAACCTAACGATCCTGAGAGAGTGTTTACTTCACTTTTTAAGTTAGATAAACCTGTAAAATTAGTTTTATCTTTAACAGTATCTAAAAAGGAGAGTTTGTCTTTGGCTTGTGCAGTAATATTACAAGTTTCTTCTACTACTTGTGCTGCGAGAGTAGTAGGGTCTGTAAACGATGCTGCATAACACTGAAGCCATTCTGTAAGCTCTGAGTATGTGTCAGCATCTTGGTTCATAAATCCTTGACTCATACGGGAACTCATTTTAATATACTCATCTATTGCATGATCTATCTGCTCTAACCATGCAGCTTTGAAACTATAGACAGGTAGAGAATAGTCGGTTTTAAGTAGGGAAAGAGAATCTAATTTTTCAGTAAGAAAACTTTTTTCTTCACATGCTTCATCTTGAGATGAAAAGATAGAGAGGAAATACTTACCCAGATACCATTGTGTATCACAATCTATAGATGCTTCTTCTATATCAATGTTTAAAGTGTCTTGTGTGTCTTCATCGTCAAGACCTGCAATTTTTTGTCTAAAATCATACATCATAGCAAGGTAGTTTGCAGTACTTGAAAGTGCATACTGCTGTGCTACTTCATCATTCATAAGTAGTGTGTTTTTAATGAAGTTTATAGGTAGTTCATCATCAACGGCAACTAGTTGGTATGCTTCACCAAGGTCGGTTGCATTTACATCTTTAAATGATGGAAGCCTATCACTAATAAATTTTTCTAAAAATATATGGCGTTTCTCAACATCGGTCTCACCATCATTCATATCAAAAATATCACCGGAGTACATATTTACATAGGTATGAGCAAAGGTATCGGCAGCTCCATGAGCTAAAAATCCATAAGCAAAAGCTTTTTCTTGAGGTGTTTGAGCTTTTGAAAGTAGCCATTTAAACCAAACATCGCTTTTCCATCCTGTAGTAATTTCAGTGGACTCATCATCTATAAAACCATCTTCAAGACCTGGATGAACTGTAACTTGTCCACCAATAACATCAGGAAATCCATCCGGACCTATGTTACCCATTCGGTATATCTTTTTATTTTCAAGTATTGAAGAAACGATACTGGGGTCAACGAAGAATTCTCCATAAGGAGGGATGGTAAGCTTTGAGTCTTCAAGATCGTTAATAACCTCTTGAGCTATCCAGACATGACTACGAGTATCAAAAGCAGAGAGTTGAGAAGTAAGTAGTAGTGCCGATAATAATAATAATTTCAAATAGTAACCTTAGATTGAATAATAATTTTTTATTATAATTAAATTAATATTAAACCTAAATAAATAGTGTATCCTAGCTTTAAACCCGTTGTTTATACCAGCTTTAAACTCATTGTTATATAATGCGGTAATTAAATACTTAGGAAAATCTATGAGAATAATTTTATTAGGAGCTCCTGGTGCTGGAAAAGGTACACAAGCTCAATCATTAACAAAAAAATATGGTATCCCTCAAATATCTACGGGTGATATGCTTCGTGCTGCTATTAAAGCAGGTACAGACATGGGAAAAATGGCAAAAGCTGCTATGGATGCTGGACAACTTGTAACGGATGAGATTATCATTGGTCTTGTCAAAGATAGAATTCTTGAAGATGATTGTAAAAATGGATACCTTTTAGACGGTTTTCCACGTACTCTTCCTCAAGCTGATGCGGTTACAAACGCGGGTATAGAAATAGATGCCGTAATAGAGATAGACGTTGCTGATAGTGTCATCGTTAAGCGCATGAGTGGTCGTCGTGCTCACTTAGCTAGTGGTAGAACATATCACTTAGAGTATAACCCACCAAAAGTAGCAGGTAAAGATGATGAAACTGGTGAAGAGCTAGTTCAGCGTCCAGATGACAAAGAAGATGTTGTTATTGATCGTCTAAAGGTTTATCATGAACTTACACAACCTCTTATCGGCTACTATAAAGAGAAATCAAATACAGTAAGTACTTTAATTTATATCACTGTTGATGGTACAGCTCACATAACTGATGTGGAAGCGGCTATAACAGCTAAGCTCGGATAGTTTCGCATTAAATCACTGCTGGAGTAAGTGGCTATATACCACTTATCTTCATTAAACTTTTTAAGAGTTATACTTTTGGTCTATAAACCCTAACATTCTCACACTTGTACTCATCACGTAAATACTGAGCATGGAGTTGACTCATAATGCCTTTTTCACAGTAGAGTAGGTACTCTTTGTCTTGCTCTAATTTTGGAAACTCTTTTTTTAGCTTATGAAAAGGTATTTTGATGCTTTTAAATGAAGTTTCTATGCGCTCATCTTCTGGACGTATATCTATAACTGTATACTCACTAGTAGTTAAATCTTCAACTACTTCTATTGCTTCTAGATTTTTGACATCATCCATAATATCATGAACATAAATAGACTTAGCATTTGTAACTGCATCATCTAGCACTTCATAGTTAAACTTTTGTGCTATTTTTTCCATACGTTTAAAAGAGCCATGAATAATAGGGTTTTGTGAAATAACTCCACAGTACTCAGGCATAGTCTCAGCAAACTGGCGTGTACCAATATCGTTTGCTATAGAGATGATTTCAGGCTTATTCATAGTGGAAAGAGGGCGAAGTATAAGCATGTTGCTTACTTCATCTATAAGAGCAAGGTTTCGTAGCGTTTGGCTTGAAACTTGAGCAACACTTTCTCCTGTAACAAGAGCGTCTATTTCCATATCATTTGCTACTTTTTCAGATGCTTTGAGCATTAAGCGTTTAAGAGTAACACCCATATATGTCGGTGGAGTTGAGCGAAATATCTCTTCTATGACATCTTCAAAGTCAACGGTAACAAATTTTACTTTATGAGAAGAGCCAAACTTGGACCATAGGTAAAGAGCTACTTGTTTCACTCCTATTTCGTGAGCATTTCCACCGAGGTTAAAAAAGACAAAGTGAGTTTTTATGCCGCGTTTCATAGTGAGGTAAGATGCAACCGTTGAGTCAAAACCTCCTGACATTAACGAAAGAACATCCCCTTGTGTACCTATTGGGAAGCCACTGAGCCCTTTGTACTTTGTCGTGATGACATTGAGTTGGTTTTCTATGAGCTCCATTCGTACCGTGATCTCTGGATTTTTCAAGTCAACCGCTTTTGCTTTTGAATGAGCAAGAAGATAGCCACCAACAGTCTGTTCTAGCTCTACTGAGCGAAAGTCGTGTCTTCCCATACGTTTTGCCCTTACTACAAAGGTTTTACCTTCTAGTGAGTCTACGACAAGCTCGCCGACTTTAACTTTTATCTTATCTAGGCTATCCATATCATTAAACTGTAATGCTTCTAGTATCTGCTCGATCCCTGAAGTATCTAAAAGCCTTTGTCTTACTTCAGCTAAGGTGTTAAAAGGTGCTACTACTTCTATCTTGTCGGAAAACTTTCTAACAGCTATATCTGAACTGATTTTTTCTAAAATACTAGTAAGGTTTGTGTAGAGTTGTCCAACCATTTGGCGTTTGGCAGAAGAGCCTTTTATCATGATTTCTGGAAAAAGTTTTAATATGAATTTTTGAGTTTTAGAAGGTGTGTTATTCACTATAGTAGCCTTGTTGTTATATGGGTGTAATTATAACATAAGCTACTATATTTTAGCTCTCTTGGCGTTTACTTATAAGTGCCGAAAGTGGTATTTGAATGATGTATGCGAACATTATAGGAAGTAACATCGAAACACCGAAAGTAGTTGAGGAAAAGGTAGAAATTACTAACGCTAGAGTGATGTAGCGTGTAAATGTATGCCAGTAGGCAGCTCTTTCTTGGGGCGAATTACTGTTGTATAAGAAGTGTGAAACTAAAAAGATAGAAAAGTAAAATACTAAAACAGCGATAAGTGAGATGTAAATGAGTTCTGGTTGAAAATCATATATTTCAAAAAGAGTCTGAGCATTTTGAAGTGCAAATAGATAAAAAACAATAAGAAACATACTTATGTTACTGATATAACTTTTTTTCTCTTCTATAAATCTCTTTAGTGGTTTGATGAAGATGATAACTCTACTCACTATAAAAGGAATAATTATAAGAAGTATTATAACTGTTCTTGCAAAGTTACTTATGTTTGCACCATCAAGATAGTACTGAGAAAAGTAGTCTGAAGTATAGATACCAAACTGATGAAGCATCAGTAAAGATAAAGAGACAAAAACTAAGTTAACAAAAAGAAGTAAAAAGCCAAAAGAAGCATCTCCTTGTGAGCTTTTAATCCAGTACATAGCCATGCCTCCACCACTTAAAACCGATAGAAGAAACAAGCCAGCTGCAATACCAAAGTCATTCGTTAAAAGCCCTATACCAAGTGCAATAGTAGGAAGAAGTAGATAGTTAATTAAAAGACTTTTAAGTAGAACTATTTTATGAATATACAGAAGTGTGATATCTGAAAATTTGACATTAAAAAGTGTTGGCATGATAAGTGTAATACCTGCAAATAGACAGATATTCTGACTAAAAAGAAAACCATAGTAAAAGTGCCCATATGTTAAGCCCAAGATGGCTCCAATGAGAATATAAATAATTTTCATGTTGACTCCTTAGTAAAGTTAACTCTATTATACACCTTCTTTTTCTAATTTGTTCATTAAATCAATTTCTCTTTGTGATGTTACAGTTCTTTTTAAATAGTCCCAAAACACTTTTGCTGATGCAACTACTTCGAGCCACTCAGGGTCTTTTAAAATAGTCTCTGGGTTTTCATCTGGTTCGTCATAAAAAACGGCAAGAGTGTGAAATGCACTTGCTTTCTCAGCTTCTTCTTTTGAAACATTGCCACACGCAACGGCTTTCTCATAAGCATCGTCTAATGCCAAATTGTCAAAATAAGCAGAGATACATTCCTCAAATGAAGACTCCCAAACTTCGCCATTAGGCCAATTAGCCTCAGAACCTTGAACCCAAGACATCTCTTGTAGCTTCGCGTTTGAGAACTCAAAAATACAATAAATCCAGTAAAGTCTCCATCTTTGTTTTAGTTCTACATCGCTTATATCTGCTGTTAAATTCAACTCTATCCTTTAAAATGCTTTTATTATTTTAGACTGTTCTATTATATTCTTTAGTATTTTTAAAACTAATACCCTCAAAGTCCATCGCAGATAACTTCTCTTTGAGTTCTTCATTTATGATAATTAAACCCGGAATGTTATGAAATCTAAAGAGATTTAACCCACCCGTTTTACCATGGTCTATGGAAAATTGTGTAATGACTGTTTGTTGATCAGCCGTTTGTTTAAACTGACTGTTTTCTCTATCCATGCAAGCGATGATGCCCGTAACTATGGCTAACCAGTACTCGGCTAGAACCTCTTTTGTTTCATAGTCTGTGATAACTACAGGATAGTAGTCTATGTTTGTAACACCACACTCATCTAATGCTTCTTTCATTTTATTAGAAAACAGAGGAACACCTGGGTTAATGATGTCTGTATAAACTATGACTTCATCTTCTTCAATGTCGGCTGGTATTTCTATTGGTAGTTCATCAAAAATGGGCTTTTTACCCATGATGGACTCTATGAGGTCTATTTCATCTGGAAGTTCCAAAAATGGTGCATAGCGGTTAGGAGACACTTCATCAAAAATATAATATTCCATGAAAAGCCTTCTAAGAGAGCTGCAGGTTACGTATAAAGTTACCCGCGATGTTTTTACTTCTTGCAAGAAACTGTTGCGCAATTTGTGGTTCATAAATAGTGTTAAGAGTTACGAAAAATAGTTTCATCCACTGCTCAAAGGCTTTTATGCTTAACTTATCTTGGAACTGAACATGAGGAGCAAATGGGTTGCCATTGTATGTAAAGTCTCCCAATGCGATGGAAGCCCAAAAGTTAGTTAAAAGCTCAATATGTGCTTGCCACTTATCACCTTTCATATCTTCACCGAGAACATCTTTAAAGATTGGTCCTATAAGGTCATCTTTTAGTACTCTTGTATAAAAACTAACGACTAATTTATTTAAATTTTCTTTTGTTACTTCATTTGTTAACATAGTGTGTATAAACCTTTAAAAAATTCTTTTATTGTTGTGTAATTTTACCATACTTTAAAATTCTCTTGAAACCATGGTGGCATTGCTTTGTTGACAAAGGGATAAGTATTTAACAAGTGTATAGTGACATCGTAAGCTATACATGCATCTTCTGCCGCATATTTGACTTGTTTCTCAGACAATGTTTTATCTTCCCAGTTTGATGTAGATATTTTTTTTGATTTTTGTAAATTTCTTTTTAGAAATACTGTCGCTGCTTTTTTCGCCCCAATACTATTTCGTGAAGTAAGCCTTGTGAGAACACCATCTATATCTATAGTAGCTCTCATCTTTACAAGAAACTCATCGTATAGGGCTTGTTTGTCGCCAACTAAATTGACTCCAACCTTAACAGTGTTTTCATCTCCAATGAGTCTCATCAGTGAACTTAAATCATTGATTTGTTTTACTTGTATGAGATGACATTCAGTTGGTGTAGCAAGTTGAATAAGGGCAACTCCCTTTGCTTTTTCACCTTTTTTAAAAGTTGGTTTTTGTTCACTGTCAAAACCAATGATTTTTATGTGTTTGAGTGACTCTATGGCTAGCTCTAAGTCCAATGTGTTTTGAACAATATTTATCTTTCTACCTTCAGTCGTATAAGGAGGGTAAGTGTCAGTTACATCTTGTTTTGGAGCATCTAGTAGGGTAAAGAACTCTGTGATGAGCTTAAGAGACTCTGAGCCATGAGACAAAACTTTTGCTAAAGCTCTATCAAGCTCTTCAACTACTTCTTCTCCCGCAAATGCACGCATTAAATCTAGTCGTTTTTTATCTGATAATGTTTCGATTATTTTTATTTTGTATTCCTTACTATATCGTGATTATATACTTTTTAGAATTCAACAGTATAACACTGTTTATTGCTTTTTTTATGATATTACATCGGTATGATTAAATATATATTCATTTAATAACGAGAAGTAGTATAAAAAACTTATTGTATTTACAGCTAAATTAGTTATAAGTCTATATTAATAATAGTCTACTAATGGAGAGAACAATGTCAAATAGTGAAGTAACATCTGATATAGAAGAAAAAGGATATACAGTAATTACATACGAAGAGGAGGTTGAGTTTGCATATACTTTACCTGATGATGATGAGCCAAAAGTTACAGAACGTGACTTAACCTTAATTTGGGAAGATACTGTTGAAAAGTTCATAGAAGAATATGGAACTGAGAAACCTTATAAAGTCAATAGTTTTAAATTAGAACATCATTATAATTTTTTTGTTAATCAGGTAGAGGAGCGAACCGATGCTCTTATAGAGGATGTACAAGAAGAGATAGCTAACAAAACGAAATTTGGCTTTGACTTTAGTGGACAACTCCATAACGACGACTAAATACTTCTGAGACTAAAACAGTGGAATATGAATTTATAGAGTTTAAAGTAGGCCAGAGATGGGATACTCGTATGGGTAAGAGATTTATTATCAAAGAAATTCGTGAAAACGACGAGTATCCTCTTGTATGTATAAGTATGGATACTGGCAAAAAATATTTTTTTGATGAGGATGGTTTTGAAGTTGCAGGTTGTCCTACTGATAATGATTTAGTGGAAAATATTTCTTAGCATTTATATATTTTAAGTAATGGTAACATTGTTTGCATATCTTCGAGAGTAGAACACTCTAAAGGGTTGTCAGAAACATCTAGGTAAGCCATAAGAGGGAAGTGACTTAAGTCTGGAAGAACGCAAAGCTTGTTACTATGTATGACTAGTTTTTTTAATCTCTCCTGGCTCTGTAGGACAGCGATATCTGTTATAAGATTATTCGCTAAAAAGATAAACCGTAACTTTGGTAAAGTCTCAAGTGTTGAAATATCCTTTATCTTGTTCCCAGTAAGTGCTAGTTTATGCAGATTTGGCATTTTTGATAAAAGACTGATATCACTAATGTTGTTCTCAGATAAAGAAAGTGCCCCAATCCATGAAACATCTAGTAATTCTTTTGGTATCTCTTGGAGCTCTAGGCCTTTAAGGTCTAAGTAACCCAAGTTTTCTTTTTTAGTGACTTCTATTCGTCGTAATGCTTCTTTAATCACAAGTCATTCCTTTTCGTGTAAATTACTTTAGTTTTAGAAGAAGACTTTTTTCTTCTTCTTGCGAGAGAAAACACCACTCACCACTTGAAATGTTGAGCTTATAGCTACCGACGCTAATCCTGCTCAAGCTTACAACTTTTAGAGGCGTTCCAAATTTTGGATCTTTAAGAGAACCAAAAAGCCGACGGATATGACGATTTTTACCCTCGTTTATTTGTATTCTAAGTTTTGTTTTTGCACCACCCATGCCTATCTTTTCAACTACAAGAGCTTTGAGTAAATCGTCTTTACTTTTTACTCCTTTTAAAGCCTGTGCAATATGCTCATCCGTTACATGACCTCTAACCCAAATTTCATATATCTTAACACAGCCACCGGGCTTGGTCAACAGGTTACCAGTTTTACCATCGGTTGTGAATAGCAAAAGTCCTTTAGACTCTAAGTCAAGGCGTCCTATGGGCATCCACTGATCATCAAAAACCCAATCAGGTAAAAGATCATAAACAGTTTTTCGACCAAGTTCATCAGACCGCGTGACAATATAACCCTTTGGTTTGTTGAGTGCTAAGAGTATTTTCGAATCGTTCGCCGTGCTATCCATTAGCCGAGTTCCTTGTTTGTAACAATTTTAAAAGACCTTCTGCCGCTTGTTTACCTTGAGCCATCACACCAGTTAAGAGATAACCTCCAGTAGGGGTTTCCCAGTCCAGCATCTCGCCAATGCAATATACACCAGGAAAATCCTTGAGCATAAGCCCTTGGTCTAAGTTGTCAAACGCTAATCCCCCTGCGGTACTAATAGCCTCCCCAATAGGTCTATAGGACTCTAGGGTTAGGGGGAGTTTTTTAAGAGTCTTTGCTACTAGTTCTGGCTCCGACAAGAGCTCCTTTGCCAAGACCTCTCGTAGTAAAGAAGCCTTAATTCCATCAAGTCCTAGTCGCTTCCAAAATGCACTCAAACTCTGCTTTCCTCTCGAAACACTTAGCTGTTGCTGGAGCTTACTTTGGCTACGATGAGGAAAGAGGTCCAAATAAACTGTAAATGGAGACTTCTGCTCCATCTGTTCTCTTAAAAATTTAGAATGTGTATAGATTAGACTTCCCTCAACTCCATATGTACTCACTAAAAGTTCACCCAGTTTGGACTGAAGATTACCCTTAATGTCTGTAAAGCTAAGTTCTACATTTTTTAAAGGAGTTCCTGAGAATTTTTCTTTAAATATCTCTGAGAAAGTTACATTAAAACCCATGTTCGCTGGTTTAAGTGGGCTTATGTTTAGCCCTTTGTCTTTGAGCAAGCTTGTCCATGCACCTGTTGAGCCTAAACTCGGCCAAGAAGCACCGCCTAAAGCTAAAATAACGGTGTCAAAGGAGTAATCGATGAGACCATCTGGCGTTTGGAACTGCCAAATATCTTTCGACCAAGCCACTAGTCGATGTTTCATTTTGAACTGAGTACCATTTGCTTTAAGTTTATGTATCCAAGTACGCAGTAAGGGTCCGGCTTTTTTATCTAGCGGATAAACTTTCCCAGAGGAGCCAACAAAGGTTTCAAAACCAAGGTCTTGTGCCCATAACTGCATGTCATTTGGGCTAAAAGTATCTAGTGCAGGTTGTAAAAAGTTTTCTGCTTCAAAATAACGGCTAGAAAAGAGGGGAGAGTCTTCGGCATGTGTTAGATTTAAACCACCGCGTCCAGCCCGTAAAAACTTACGTGCGGCAGAAGGCATGGCATCAAACACTGTGGGTGAATAACCCGCGTTTGACAAAATCTGTGCCGCCATCAGACCAGCAGGACCAGCACCGATAATAGCAATTTTATGAGATAAAGTCTCGGGCATTAGTCAACAGCTATGGCTGCAAACTCTGCTTTTTTAGCTTCTAGCCACTTTTGCATTTGCTCAGGGTCTTGCATAAGTACTAACATCTCTTGTATGACTTTAACATGTGACTCGTCTTTTTCTTGGAACATTTGCATACCGTGAGCTCTACTTAACTCAGCCATCTCGTCAAAAGACTCAGCCTTAAAGACCTTGTCACAAGCTCCACCGAGTTGTTTGCATGTCATAGTTTTCATTTTTTACCTTATATGTTTAAATTGACTTAATTATAGCATTATTCTTCATTCTTTTTTTTAGGTAAACAGTTGTAAGTTGTTTTAATCCACGAATCAAATTTATCATTTTTTTCAAATTTCATAATGTCGTACATTTCAGGATTAAGTTTTTTTAAGGTTTCTTTACAGAGGTTTAAATTTAAAACATCCATTTCTTTCCAAGAGTTATGGCTTTGCCATTTTTTTGGATACCTAGAATTTTTGAGGCTTTGTAAGCTTCTTGTTTAACTTTAAACACCTTATCATGTAAAGCTAAGCGAAGAATTACATCTCGTGACTGGGGGCCGTATGCCACTTTAAGCCTAACACTAAAGTCAATAATACTTTTTTCTTGTACAAAGTATTGAAATACAAACTTAAGTTCATCATCACTAAAGTGCCTACTGTTGTCTATAATCTCCGTATAGGTAGTTACTCTGTCAGATTCAGTTGCAAAAATTGCAATGGACTTTGCTTTAATATTACTCTGGACTCGAACAGTAAGGGGACGATTTCCAGTAATTGCGGTTCCTGCTATAATTTTTACTTTTTCACTTTTGATAATATCTATCTTTCCAAATAGAGTTTCTATTGAGCTACTTAGTTTTTTAATACTATTACTATTGTCTTTTACTATTGCTTGTTGTGCTATATTATATGCTGATTGTTGTATTGGTTTAAAAGGATGGTTTTTTATTTTAATGGAATAATATTTTGTAGTCAGACGATTGTTATTATCAATAGTTTCTGTTCTCAATTCAGAACTATTTTTTTTAGAACTACTTTTTATTTTTTTAACCGTTTTAACCTCTCGACCATTATTATCTTTAGTGACAAGTTCAAGAGTATCGCCACCCTCGTAGTTATATTTAAATTTTAAAAGAGGATTTTTACTCAAGTAAGGACTTGTGCTAACATCAAAAACAATACTATCTCCTACCTTAGCCCAAACATGAGTAATAAAGTCAGTCTTGTTTTTATCTCCATATATTTTCTCGGCTTGGTGCGGAGTCAATATAAGATGTTTAATAGTTTTTCCTTTCAAACTTAATTAAAGATATTGTATCCAAAAAGATCATAAGTATTTTATCGTCTTATGATGGCTTCTTCCTTTCTCTAAAGAACTGTAAAAAACATCCAACTAGTAAGTAAAGAAAGTATCGTTCCATAACCAACAACGGCAGAACTAAGTCTTGGGGAAAGACCTGCCATAGATGCAACTGCCCCAGCTGTTATCATAGGTCCCATAGCTGACTCTATTATAGATATGTCTGCTACTGTGTTCTCCCATGTAAATAGATAAGCTATACAAATTGCTATTACTGGTGCAAGAAGTAATTTAACTCCTATAGCAACTGCAAAAGGTTTCATGTCTTCTTTTGGTAGTTTAAACTTTAGTTGCAATCCTACAGATACCAGAGCAAGAGGTATGATAGTACTTGCAAGTGAAGAGAGTACACTTGTTATGACGGGGTGAAAAGTTGTGCCTATAAAGAAAAGAGAAGTGAGGAGTGCTATAAATGTAGGAAATGTGATGATTTTAATGGCTATGGCTTTGACATCAACATTATCTTCTCTAGAGTAGTAAACAGATATAAATGTTCCATATGTCGAGAGAACTATAAAAGAACCTAGCTGATCGTATATAAGAACATAGGGCAGGGCAGATTCTCCAAAGTATGCTTGGATTACAGGTATACCTACAAAAGAAGTATTTCCAAGAACTCCTACAAGCATCAGAGAACCAGTAACTTCACGAGAAAACTGTAATACCTTAGAAATATAAAAGATAAACAATGCACTAAACGCCATAACTCCATAAGATATTACAACGGGGATGATTATGTCAAATGAAAAAGTAAGCTTAGGTATTTGTAAAAACACCATTGCCGGTAGAGAGATATATAAAATAAATTGATTTAAAATAATGGGTGTATTTTGAGCAAATATTTTTTTAAAATTAATTATATAACCTGTAAAAATAGATACGAATATGAGTGCGAAGGTTTCCATAGGCGAATTATATCGTAGTTGAGTTTATAAACTAAAATATTTTTTAATGAATAGATTAATAATACTTAGATAAAATCAAAGAAAAAAATAGGTAATTATTATGAATAAACCAACTAAACAAGAAGCTATAAAAGGTGCATTTTTCGGAGCTATAGTCGGAGATGCTTTATGTCTAGGTTCTCACTACGAGTACGATGCAAAAAAGATATACGAAGCATATGGTCAAAAGCCTATAGAGAAGTTTATGTCACCTGGAGAGATGATGGGTGGAGAGACTAACGGTATAGGTTGGGGACAAAGAAACTATCATCCAGGTAAGAGTGCTGGTGGTACGACAGACTATGGTGATTACAATATAGTGGTACTAGAACACTTGTGCGCTATTAGTGATGAAGTGAGAGAGTTTAAAGTCGCAAGTATTATTCCTCATTGGATGGACAGACTAGAAAATAGTTGGGGTTCATGGATATGTACAATGACTAAAGAGACATACTCTCAAGTTAAACAAGGTGTTCCAGTTGAGAGACTCGGTGGAATATCAAACGCGATGGCTATTCGTCATGTTGCAGCTCATGCTTACTATGATGATGAAAACACACTAGTAGATGTAGCAAGAAAGTCTATGTTTACACATAGAGATGTACATGCTCTTGGTGGTGGTGAATTCTTTGCTCGTGTTACACATAGAGTTATAAATGGAGAAAAACCATCTGACGCCATAGAAATGGTAGCTGTACAGATGGGTGGCTTCTTTGCTGACAAGGTAGCTCAGGCTATTACTAAGTATAAAGAAGAGGGTGATGAGAACTCTGCACTCCATAAAGAACAATTTAGTGATGATCTCGCTATTACAAGTATGGCTAGACTTTGGGACATTGGTAGAAGCGAACCTATTAAGGTTGGTAAAGCGAGCCCGACAGAGGGAACACTTCCCGGAGCTGTTTACTTTATACTCAAATATGCAGACAAAGAAGATGGACTTATAAAAGCACTTCAAGCTAACACAATGGTTGGTGGAGATAATGCTTCTCGCTCTATTGCTATAGGTATGGTACTTGGTGCATATATGGGTGTAAACGCGATACCTCAAGAATTCAAAGATACACTTACTCAGTGGGACTACTGTGAAGGCATGTTAAATAAACTGCCGCTATTAAAAGGAAACTAATGAACGATTTTACTTACTACAATCCTACAAAGATAGAATTTGGAAAAGCCAAAGAAAACAACATAGGTCAATACATAAAAGATTCAGGTGTTAAAAGTGTACTCATTCTTACTGGTAGCTCAAGAATTAAAGACAATGGTGTTTTCAAACGTGTAACTGATTCTCTTGACTCTGCTGGTATTACTTATAAGGCAGTAGAAGGTGTAGTGAGCAATCCATTACTTTGGAAAGTAAACGAGGCGATCAAAGTTGCTAAGGATAACAATCTTGAAGCTGTACTTGGTCTTGGTGGAGGAAGTGTAGCTGACTCTGCAAAAGCAATAGCTGCTGGTGCTATGTACGACGGTGATGTTTGGGACTTTTTTATTCAAAAGGCCGTAGTAACTAAAGCACTTAAAGTTTTTACTATTATGACATTAGCAGCAACAGCAAGTGAAATGAACGGAAATTCAGTTATTATGAATGATGAAACGCAGCAGAAGTACTCTATAGCTTCTGTACTTCTAAACCCTGTAGTATCAGTTGTAAACGCGGAGTTACAGGCTAGCGTTACTCCTGAGTATCTTGCTTACTCTGCTGTGGATATCATCTCTCATACTATTGAAGTGTATTTTACGGCTTCAGTGCATCCAAACTTTAACTCCAGAATAGTTGAGAGTATCATCAAAACTGTGATGGAAACAACAGAGATTCTCATTGCTAATCCAGATAATTATGATGCAAGAGCGGAATTTGCATGGGTTTCAGCGCAAGCACTTAATGGTCTTACACCAGCTGGAACATTAGGGGGGACTTTTCCAAACCATTGTATAGAACATTCTCTTTCTGCTTTATATAATGTAGCTCATGGAGCAGGTCTATCTGTTGTTATACCCGCTTGGATGAAATGGCATAAAGACCAAAATATAAAACAGTATGAAAGATTTGCAAAAGAAGTATTTGGCAAGAATAGTGCAGACGAGGGAATAGTAGCTCTTGAAGCATGGTTTGATAAAATAGGATCACCAACCACCCTAGAAAAAGCAGGTATACCTCGTGATGGAATCAAAGGTTTAGCGCAGAATGCTCATGAACTTTCAAACTTATGGGGCTTAGGTTCGATTTATACTGTTGAGGTTATAATGGAGATATTAGAAAAGGCATAAATACCTAGGAAGCAGATGATGAATGAAAATTATGAAATTATGATAGTTGACAGTTTAAGCGAAAATATCATAATGGCTAAGAGAATACTTCATAATGATAAATACAACTTTACAGAAGCTCTTAGTGCGAAAGAGGCAATAGAATTTTTAAAACATAAACGCTTTGACTTGATTTTACTTGATGCTTATTTACCTGATATTGATGGATTTCATTTGAGTAAGATTATTAAAAATACTCCAGCTATTAAAGATACTCCTATATTTTTCTTAACTGATAAAGATGATGCAGATTCAATAGAAGAAGGATTTAATGTTGGTGCTATTGATTATGTTACTAAACCTTTTTATCCTGCAGTACTACAGTCGCGTGTAGAAAATCATCTTGAACATTATAGATACAAAAGGGTGCTTGAGTATAACAATATTTTTTTAAATAAAGAGATTAAAAGTGCAAAAATACAACAAAATTCATACCTAAAGCAAGCACAAAAAGAGATTATGTATATTTTAACAGAAATTATTTCTTCTGACAGTGATGAAGAAGCCTGTCACATTAAAAGGGTTACCAAAATTGCTAAAGAGCTAGCTATATTAGAAGGACATTTAACGACTTCAGAGGTGGAGACAATCTCACATGCCTCACCCTTATATAGTATTGGAAAATCCCTGATTAAAAGTAATGTCTTACAAAAAAAGACAAAACTAACTCCGCAAGAATTAGAAGAAATACATCAATACCCAGCTCTTGCCGAAAATATCTTAAAAAAATCAAAAAATGAACTTTTAAAAGCTGTCCGTATCATAGCTTCACAGCACCACGAAAATTATGATGGAACAGGCTATCCAAGAGGTTTAAAAGGTGAAGAAATTCATATTTTTGGTCGTTTAGTAGCTATAGCTGATGTTATAGATTCTATAACACATGATCGTGCTTATGAAAAAGCATGGAGTTTTGAGAAGTCTGTTAAGTATGTTGTTGGGCTTAGTGGTACAAAATTTGATCCAAGACTAGTAGATCTTTTTAGTGACAACTTAGAAGTCTTTAAAGAAATTATTGAAGATTATCCTTGCCAAAGCTAATCTAATAAAAGTGTAGTATAATTTCAAAAAAAAATTATAAAGGCTTTATTTATGTCAGTATATGTTTTCGGACACAGAAATCCAGATAGTGATTCTATTGTAGGTGCTATCGCAATATCATACTTAAAAAATCAACTAGAAGATGAAGAATATATTCCTTCTCGTCAAGGTGATATCTCTGATGAAACAAGATTTATTTTAGATAAATTTGATGGTCAACTGCCAATCCTTAAAACTTCAGTAGCCGGAGAGAGAGTTTATCTTGTTGACTCAACAGATAAGGCACATTTCCAAGATGATATTGATCAAGCAACTATCCTTGGTATTATCGATCACCACAAACTTGGTGACATAATGACATCAACTCCTTTAGAATGTTGGATAAGACCTATAGGATGCTCTAACACTGTTGTTAAAGAGGTTTATGATGCACTAGGTGTTACTATTCCTAAAGATATCGCCGGTATGATGATGATGGCTATTTTAAGTGATACGGTTATCTTTAAATCTCCGACATGCACAAAAGCAGATACTAAAGCAGTAAAAGAGTTAGCAAAAATAGCCCAAATAGAAAACTATAAAGAGTTGGCTATGGAAATGTTTATAGTAAAGTCTGCAACAACAGGTGCATCGGCTAGAGATTTAAATACAAAAGACTACAAACCATTTGATATGAATGGCTACAAAGTAGGTGTAAATCAATTAGAAATGATTGATATCTCAGCTCTTGACGATAGAAAAGATGAAATCTATGCAGATATGATTGTTATGAAAGAAGATGAAGGCCTTCATACTATGTTAGTTCTTTTAACAGACATTATGAAAGAAGGTTCTCAACTTCTTTGTGTAAGTGATGATGCAAGTAAAATTGAGAAAGCATTTGGTAAAAAACTAGAGAATAACCAAATGTGGTTAGATGGTGTTTTAAGTCGTAAAAAACAGGTTATCCCTTTCGTTCAACCTCAGTTTTAAATCGTTTAATAGTGTAAAGCACTTACAATATCTCCAATAATAGCTCTATGATATAGATAGGGCTGTTTGATGTTTCGTATAACAAATCTTCCGCCAGAAGTAGTAACAACTTCTAACATTCCAACATCTAAATTTTTTTTAATACACTGTTACTATAAAAAGTATTTGATATCTGAGCTCATACAAGAATAGATATATCCTTGTGTATAATTTTATTAAGCTTTTTAATTATTTCTTCCTATAAAAGTTATTCAACATATAAAAAACGTTTGATTTTTTTAGTAGGTGTCTTTACAAAAGGCTCAACTTGCTCAATAAACTTTACCATTTTAGAGTAAGAAGCCACCTTGGTATTTACATCGATTCTTATCTCTTCAAGTAGTTGTGTGATTTCTTTTTTTATTTCTTCATCTGTGTGTTTATGCGCGTCTAACATTTTATCGATAAGTGCATAATCAAAGTGTACTTTAGTGATGAGTCTTTCGTCTCTCATCATCACTAGTGAATCAAGAATTGCCTCATGCTGGTTTATAATTGCTTCAATCTGTTCTGGAAAGATATTTTCTCCCCCTTTACCTATAATGACATTCTTGCTTCTACCACTGATAAATAAAAAACCATCCTCATCAATATAGCCTAGGTCACCAGTTAAAAACCAGCCATCTTTTATAACCTCTGCAGTCTGTTTTTCATCTTTATAATAACCTAACATTAAACTTGGTGATTGTATAACTATCTCACCTTCGCCAGTCTCTGGATTTTTATCTCGTATTTCCATATTTACATAAGGAAAGGCAGTTCCTGTTGATTTAAGTTTAATAGTCTCACCTAAAATTGAACCGGCAAGAAGAGGGGCAGTTTCTGTTAGACCATAACCTATGATGTATGGAAAATTTGCCTCTTTTAAAAATGACTCAACAAAAGGTGAAACACCAGCTCCACCAATACCAAAGAAACGCAGTCTTCCTCCAAAAGTCTCTATCAGTTGTTTTCCAGCTATTTTGTTTAGTTGTTTTCTTATAAACGGAATTTTATACAGATTTCGCATTAGAAACGAACCTGTAAATTTTGGTAAGATTTTATTTTTGTAAATTTTTTCAATAATAAGAGGTACACTGACCATCATTGTTGGCTTGACAATACTAAAGGCTTTTAGTAATACACTTGGAGTTGGTACTTTATCTATGTATACAACACTTGATCCATGTAAAATTGGAACTAGAAGACCAACTGTACATTCAAGTGTATGTGCAAGGGGTAATATAGATAAAAATACATCACTAGGTAGTATTTTTATTTTTGAGTGAGTTGAGAGTGTATTGGTTACTAGATTTTTATGAGAAAGCATTACACCTTTGGAATTCCCAGTTGTTCCTGAAGTATAAAGAATTGCTGCTATATCATCTTCACTAGGAATTGTTTGTTCTTTTTTCGTATGAATTTTTTGTTTTATTTTTTTAAGATAGCTATGGTTTGTGAGCTCATTGATAATAGTGAGGTCATCAAGTTTTATAGCTAAACATAGTGCTGAATTTTCAAACTCTTCTATAGTAGCTTGATGTTTTTGAGATACAAAAATAGCTTTCGCTTCAGAATGCCTTATAATATGGTGAACATCAGAAGTATGAAAGTCTGGAAGTATGGGAACGATAACAGCTCCAAAGTATGTCACACTAAAATAGGCGACAGCCCAGTTTGGTGAGTTCTCACTAAGTAGAGCTACTTTGTCACCTTTTGTTATGCCATGTGATTGGAGGAGAGCTACCATAGTTGATACATTTTCACCTAAACTTTTATAAGTCATAGGTTCTTCTTCAAGCTTAGAAAGAACGGCCTGTGAATTATATAGTTCTATAGAACGATTGAGTAGGTTATTTAACGTAAAGTTTTCTAAGTTTTCATAAGGGTAATTCATAGTTAATCTCTTGTTGTGTAAGTTTATTTAGTATTATTATACCATGGATAGTGCTCTTGTCATGAATGCACTTAATGAAGCATATACTCGTATGTTTTTTTTTAAATTTTTTAGCTTATACTATTTTTGATTTTTCGTTAGAAGTAATGTATCGGATTGAATCACGAGGCAAAGTTATGTGTAGAATTATTGCTTAAAAGTCACATAGGAGTTTAGTCCTATGCTAACGAACTCTCTTATATAAATAGGAGGTTCACAGTATACTCTAAATTGAAGAAAATCTATAAAAAAGAGATTGATAATATCATTTTTATTTTTAAACCAACAGGTAGTTATTCGCCGCTAGGCTACTTATTTGCTCCTATGTTTTGTTAGATAACTTGTGCAGTATATCTACATTTTGGATAACTACTACAGCCATAAAATTCATTATTTTTAGTGCTACCTCGTTTTGAAATTCTTTTTACTAAAGTGTTTCCACATCTAGGGCATAAATTTTTATTTTCTTTTTCTTGAACAATATCTTTCACATGTTGAACATGCTCTATATGTGTTTTTAATGTATTAGATAATCGTTTCTCAGTAATCAGTAAGTTAATATTTATAACTTCTTGCTCTGAAAGTAACTTCATTGTTTTAGAATTTATGAATTTAATAAATCCTCCAGCATATGTTACATTTACTGGCATTTCCGTTTTAAAAGTACTATCTCCAACAAAAGTAATAATTGAAAATATTTTATTTTTATCAATTTTAAAGAGTGCTTCAAGGGTTTTAGTGTGTTTATAGTTTTGATGCAGTGGATTTTGAAATTTATTAGTATGTTTGTATATCTTTTGAGTCCAAGTTTTTTGATTTTCATCTCCAAAAATCCACCCTTTCATATTCTTAGTTTCAATTACAAATATTCCATATTTTGAAACTATAATATGATCAACTTGAGTTGTACCATCATTAGTTCTAATAGTAACATTCTTAAATAAGTGATACTCATTTTTATTTAATCTTAGAGCTATTGCTAAATTTACTAAAGCTTCACCTATTATGCCTTTTCCAAATGGAGATTTAACAAATATTAATATCAATACCATTAAAATAAAAATCGTTGTCATTTCTGTAATGTTCCTTTGTCTATCTAACGATTGTCGTGAGCAATAATTTTCCCGTTAGGGTAAATTATTGGTCTCCTCGTATTTGTTAGTTGTGTCAATGACTTCTTTAGACCAGCCTTTAGTCATGTTGTAAATTAAAATTAAACCTACAATCGTTCCTATTGGGATTGCTATCAAAAGTAATACTCCAGCTATAACAGTCACGATTCTTGCCCAACTTTTTTTCTTCTTTAATTCTTTTGATAAAACATAAAAAAATATTGATTTCAAACTTAAAATAAAAATAAGTGAATACCTTTTTTCATAGCTATTGATAGCTTCCATATTATCAAGCCCAATGGGGTTGGTAAAAAAACTAATAAGTAGAGCGATAACTCCAAATATGCTAACTATCATTGGAAACTTAATTAAATTAATACTTAATTCCAGTGATGTCGGTTTTTTATAATACATTTTTGCCTTTGTCAACTAACGACTGAAGATAGCCAATAAATTACTTAATGGTAATTTATTGGCTACTCTGTTTTGTTAGTATATGCCCTCTTAATAATTTTTGTAATAACAACTCTTCTACATTTTGTCTTGAATCAAAAATAGCCATAATAAAAACAGTGTCATTTTCAATTTTATATATAATTCTCCAAGGTTGAACAATCAGTTCTCTATAAATAGTTATACCTTCTTTTAGAAGTTCAGGAACTACTCTACCTCTTAAAGGAAAAAAGTTGCTAGATTGTGCTTTTTCTTTTATTTGTCCATAAACTTTTCTTGCAGCACTTAAACTATCTTTTTTGATATAATCGACAATATTTAAAAGGTCTTCTTTTGCATTTGAAGTCCATTTAACTTTATAAATTTTACTCACTTGCTAAGAAGTTCTTCAACAGAGTCAAAAACATCTTCGGAGTCATGAAGATTTCCACTTCTAATATCTTCTTCTGCAAATGAAAGAAGCTTCATTATAGCAAGAGCATTTTTCATATCTTCATAACTCTTTGGATCTTGTATAACAGCTTTAGCTTCACCATTTTGTGTGATTATCATAGGTCTATGAGTCTCATTGATATATTTTAAAACATCAGCTGCTCTACTTTTTAGATAGGTAACAGGCTTTATGTCATTTACAATTTGCATAAAATCTCCTTCAGTCCTTTTATTGTACCAAATTAAGACTTAATCTTCAAGTGTGATGCTAACGGTTGAAGATAGCCAATACATTGCCGTTAGGTAATGTATTGGCTACTCTGACTTGTTATACATATGTATATTTGTTTAGCTTAATTTCTTCAATTTTATGAATAAACTCAATAGTTTTATCTATATCAATAATCCCATCTTTATCAGTTTTTCTAAACTCATTATCTAAAATTCCAATACTTACACTTTTCCCAGTTCTAACAACTCTTGGTTTAATAATTTTAATATGATTTTCATCATGTAAAATATGATGTTTCCATTTATGCACAATATCTTTTTTAACTTTTTCATTATTATCAGAATAGAGTTTAATTTTTATTTTTCCAACATATTTATCATTTTGCCAATTAGTTTCAATTTGTAAATATACATGGTATGTTTCTTTTAAATCCCAGTTCCACCAAAAACCTAAAAATCCACCTTGTCTATTTGAAACATAATCCCAGTTCCCATCTTTAAGTTTTTCTTGAAGCTCCATGTAAAAGCCTTTCCAAGCATTCCATGACCATGTATTAATAGGTTTTGTTTTATAACTATTAATTCCATCTTCAATATTTTGTAAGTAATCTGTATAGTTTTCAATAATATCATTTGAATATTTTATACTTGTTAAAATATTGAGAAAATCTTTTCGCAAATAAATTTTATATCCATTTTCTTTTACATTTTTGTAGTTACTTTGGTCTCCAGTTTTAAAGTAAATTGGTAGAATTTTTGTTTTACTAAAATTTTTACTTACTTTATCAAAGTATCTTTTTAATTGGTCAGAATGATTTTTTGTATTTGTTTTATATTCAATTATAATTGAATATTCATCGTTAATGATACATAAAATATCAATATTTTCATATTGTTTTATTATCTCAATTTTTTGATATTCTTTTGGAATGTCAATGTCTTTAAATTTTTCAAATAATGAATTTAAAAAATTTATAGCTAATGTGTGTAAATTCTCATCAAATGCTTTATTCTCTAGTTTAGCCCATTCTAAAATATAACAGATAATCGCATCTTGGCTTAATTCACTTGTCGCATAATTAAAAATATTTGGTTTGTTCATAATGTTCCTTCTTTGTGTATAACGGTCGAATAGAACCATAAATTTCCGCTAGGTAATTTATTGCGTTCATATGTTTTGTTGTATCTTTACTGCGGTGAAGGTTTGTTTTTCTTGAAAATTCTTAAAATTTCTATCTCTTGCTTTACAGGTCTTACTCTGTAAACTATCGTATATTTTTTGAATGTCATATTTCTAATATTTTTATTATCAAAATATTGTGATCGTTCATATTGAAATGGATTATTTGGAATGAGGTTTATATTTTCTTTTAGCTTATTTTTAAAATTCATACTTGCGCTAGGTTTGTCTTTCGCGATGTACTCTATGATTTGTTTCAATTGTTGTGAAAAAGTTGGCTTATGGATAATTTTCATTTTTGTAATGATTCAGTAAAACTATCTATTTCATCCCAAAAATCTTCATTGTTAATCATCTTGATTTTGCCATTGTCAATATCATCAATATCTTTTTGTAGCTCTTGTTTTCTTTCATAAAAATATGAATCATATTCTAAATTTTTATCTTTTGTAATCTCTATTTTTTCTTTTCTTTTAGAAACAAAATTTAAAAATTCTTGAAAGACACTATCTTGAATATTAACAGTTAAAGTATGCATTATATTTCCTCACATTATTTCTTATCATTATAGCAAAAGTTAAGTGTGAACCACTTAACTTTTATTTTTAATGCTTATTCACTTAATAACTTATCAATAATATTTTTATCATTTTGCATTAAAGCTTGAATTATAGGTTGTTTTAAATCACCATGAATGATAAACCACATTGGATTTCCAAATGTTTTTGGATAGCCTTTGTCATCTTCATTATCCCCATTCCATCGCATTGCAAGAACATTTTCATTCCCCTCCCAAGTACCTAAAACTATTGAAAACTCTGTATTATCAAAAAGTACAGTTTTAACTTTAAAGTTATTTGGATTAACTTCTATTGGTTTTGGCATTATTTTCCCTTCTTTTAATTTTATAGACCATAAACATTAACGTATAAATCTCCGTTATCAGTTGTTTGAGCGTCATATTCTATAGAAAAAGATTCTGAATTAGGAAGACTAAAAGAACCCTCGCATTCAGACTTTAGTAATGTATCATCAACATTACTTGTTCTAACAGAAGACAATTCTAAATCTTCAACCATTTCTTCTGCAAGCTTAGTAACAAACTCCATTGTTTGTTTCACTTTATTCATACCATCAAGGTCTTTATTCGCTTCTAATTCTTTACTAAATTTTTGAAAATTTTCATTATAAACATATTTCATTGGATTATTAACATATGATTTTATAACTTCACCTTGTACTATTTCTATGGCAAGTTGTTTAACTTCGGAATCAGAACAAGAAGGAGCTGATTCCGAACAACCTGATAGTAGAAAAATAGCACCTATAAATGTAAATATCTTTTTCATTTCATTAATCCTTTTATTAACTAATTATAATCAGTATCTATTTGCTGTGTCTCTGGAACAGAAGCAGAAAAAGCAGTTGCTATACCAACAACAAGAGCAACATAAACAAAAAGAACTGAAATAGCGATTGAGATAGGCTTTATAAATCCTTTTTTTGTATACCCATCAGGAAGATTGTTTTTTACATGTTTTAATTGACTTTTTGCACTTGTAAATCTCCAAGCTAAAAAATATAGTAAAAATAGTCCATTAGAACTTTTCCCTTCAGGAAGAACAAAAAAGTTGAGAATTAATGTAATAACAATAAGTATTATTCCAGCATATACCCAAAGCATAGAACTTTTTGCTTTTTTCTCATCGCCAATCTCTTTCCAATTGCTTGACATTAACCATCCACCAAAAATTGGAGAAAATAATATACTCCAATTCGCTATAGCCCCTGGATTCCACATAGAAACCTTTGTACTTCCTTCGTTCATAAAAACACCTTAAAATAATTTACCAATCTTATCTTCATAAAATAGGCATATTTAAATTTTAGAAATCTTTAAAACTTAGATACAACGTTTATCTTCAGCGACGCTCTCTTTGCGTTCGTTGCTAGTAGTTGTTATGTCTTTAAACAGTATAGCTAAACTTAATTCTATGATAACGGCTAACCTATTACCTCTTTTAACTTGTTTTTTAGTCTTTTTTCTTCTTCACTTCCATTTGTTGAAAACCTGATAAGAGGGACATTGTACTTTTTTAAAATCTCATCTTTCAATTTATCCCGTTTTAATTGGATGGGATTGTTTTCATGGTATTTCACTCCGTCAACTTCTATAGCTAAAATAGCTTGCTTATTAATTTTATTATAAATTAAAAAGTCTAAATGAGACCATGGATTTTGAGAAAACTTTCGTTCATCAGGTGTTAAAAGAGAAGTCTCCTTAATCAATCTATTAAGGGGAAGGTTGAATACTTTATTTAAATGGGAGTAGTTTTTATCGGACAAAACTTTTTCTATCACATGGTTCATTAAATTTTCTGACTTGAATTTAGAAATATTTTTAGAGTCCTTTAACGATTTATCAATATAAGGTGAATAATGCTTATAAAGAAGATCAAAAATAGAATAAATTTTACTTTCAATCACATCAAATTTATTATATTTTATATAATTAATCAAATCTTTCATATTTTTGTTTTTTTCATTATCTGACACAACTATATAAAGTTCTTCTTTTGCTCTTGATATAGCTACATTAAGCAAATTTTCATTATCAGCAAATTCATTTTCCTTATTTACAACTGTTGTAATAATTATTATGTCTTTCTCTCTACCTTGATACTTATGAACTGTATCAATTTCGATATTAGTATTATCATTGATGTCAGTAGATAATTTGTTTACCTGCTTTCTGAAGGGCGAAATAATGCCAATGTCTTTATTTCTAAGTTTAGGCAATATTTCATTTTGAATCACATCTATTTGTCTCTGATTATAAGTACCTCTTGCATGATTACCAGCAGGCGTTAAATATAAAGACAGAGGTGAATTTTCAGTTGTCTTCCTAGATAATATTATCAATTCATCGTTATAAAATTTTTTGTTACAAAAATCAATAATTTTAGGGTTGCACCTGTAATGTTCTTTTAATAATATTTGTGGGGCATCTTTAAATATCATAGATGCTGATTGTAATAGACTGTGCTGATAATTATAAGCAGAATGTAAGTTGTAATTTTTAAAAATACTATTCAGTGAATTTAAATCCTCACTTTTTACTATATGTGGCAATTGTTTTAAATCCCCTACAATTACAACATTTTTTGCGCAAGCCAATGCTAGCGAACCCGACAAAATATCGACTTGAGAGGCTTCATCAATTATTAAGTAGTCATATAAAAAATTCGGACCTGTTGAACTTTGTAATGAATGTGTTGTACTAAATACAACAGGGTATTCTTTAATGAAACTTCCAAACTCTTTCCAAAGGTCTGTATTAACAAACTGTTTACGAGTAGTTTTCATATTATATTTTTTGGATAGATATAATTTAAATACTGACATAGACTTTTTTCTATGTTGAGATAATTCTTCATCAAAGTCAAACTTACTTAAAACTTTTTCTAGATTTTGAATAGACAATATTAATTCTGATTCTTTACTTATGTAAAAACAATATTGTAAAAATATTATAATGTCATCTAATGGGTAGTCATAAAATGAAAATGAAAATATTTTATACTTGAACATTGATTTTATTTTAAAGTACAAATTGATTTTTTTGTCATTACGTTGAAAGGTTTCTAATTCAGTCCATAAAGATAGTATTTTGTCTAATTTATAGTGAGTAAACTTCTTAAAGCCTTCTATTTTTAATGATCTTTTATCATAGAACTCCATGAAGTATTTTTTCTCAATTTTTAGTTCTTCCAACTCCAAGGAAAGTTTCGCTAGATTATTTTTATTTTTTAGCATTTCTTTTATACTAGACATACTGTTTTCAATTGACTCAGCGTCTTTTTTTACAATGTCAGTATCAAAACAGTTATAGCTAGGGAATTCTTTATTTTGAGTATTAAAAAAAATATCTTTATTATCTTTATTTCCTAAAACTGCTGAAAAAAATGACAATTCTTCTGCATCTAATTTTTCAAATACATTTGTCATTGCAGTGTTGTTGTTGGAAACAATAGCCACACTTTTATTGCTCATGACTAAATTTACTAAAATATTTAATATGGTCTGTGTTTTTCCAGTCCCAGGGGGACCTTTTATCATACTTATTTGATGTGTCAATGCATTTCTAACGGCCTTTTCTTGACTTAAATTAAATCCAAATGGATATATTATATGAGCATCGTAAGGTTTGTTTGTAAGGGCATCTGGCTTTAAGTATTTTGATAAAACACTATCTTCATCAATTGATTCGATTTTTTTATACTGGTTGTAAAGAAAGTCGCTGCCCTCATTTTTGAAATGATTTGAAAGCTCTTTCAAGTAAGCTAAAAGATGCCTTGTGTTTTTATTTGCCAAAACATCAGTTTTAAATGTGAGTGCAGACTTTACATAGGATGATATTTGACCTTGAATGTAAAAAACTTTAAGATGACTTCCAAAATCTAAAACTTTTTCAATGTTTAACAAACAGCGATTTCCAGAATATATGAGACTATCATTATGATTAAATATACTAGGCTTGTCTAAGAGCTTTACATTTGATTGATTATATGTGAACTGTTTATTATTATTAAAAAACTTAACAGCTACTTTTGTAGACTGATAATCAATGCTTTGAACATCAGATGTTTTATCTTTTCCATTTAAAAGTAATATATATTTATTTTCATCCATAAAATTTGTGAGGCTTCCTAAGTTTTGTATTATTTTATAGTGTAATCTATATTAGTGTTTATATAATGTGACATAACGGGTGAGTACAAAAATATGTTACCTCTTTTTGTACTTTTTGAAATTTTACAATGGTATCTAAATTTCTAAAGTTTTTAAAGTTAAACGTGGCTTGGGTAACATATTTTTGTTGCTACGATTTGTTATATCTTTTATAGTGCATCATCTTCCATAGCAGCTAATTCTTTCTCACATTCTTCAGAGTTAGAGTAAGTATAATCTATAGATATGTAACCTTTTTCTTGGCTAAGGGCACTTACTCCTAAACCTACTGAAGATAAATTGTCTTTTAATTTAGAACCTTCTTTTTTATTCCAGTTTGCAATTAAATATCTGTCTTGTTTTAGTAATCCCATCATCCAATAATGGGATTTATCCCAAAGACTTCCAGATGAAAGAAAATCAATTTTATTATGTTTACCATAAGCCTTAGTTAGTTTTGCTTCCATATTATCGAATGCTGTTTGAAGCGAATAACCAGAACCGTTTGTCGATATATCTTTACCAATTGCTTTAATATAATATAAACCTTTTTTCGGGCATATTCTAGCTACATACTTATCAAAGGCACTATGTGGTTTTGGAACAGAAATAAAATAAACACCATTTCCCACTTTTTTTGCATTTTTATCAATTTGTTTTAAACTCATTCCCATTTTTAAACCAAATTGACTTGCATTTAAATTTACAGCTAGTAATGCTATAAAAATTAAAAATATCTTTTTCATAAACAACCTTAAGTTTTAATTTACCAATTCACTCTCATAAACAGGCATATTTAAAATTGAAGTGATATTCCAATCTTAGATATAACGGGCGACTTGAAAAATAAGTTCCCCTTTTTATCTCTCAACTTTTTAGTAGTTCTTTTCTTTTAAAAATTATAGCCTAATAAACGCGGCTGGGTAACTTATTTTTCTTCCAAGGTTTTGTTAGGAAGTTTTACTACATTCTAAAAGTTTTTCAACAGTAGATATATCTGTATCTTTATAGCCAGCTGCTTTTATAAGCAGTTCTGCTTCATCTTTATTTCTACATTCAACTGGAAAATATTTTACATTATGAGAAAGTAACCATATGGTTCTGGTAACCCCATTGCTAATTGCGATATATGGTAAGTTATTTTCATCATTTATATAACATACTATATTTGCCAATGGTACTGGATTATTTCTTCCAAATGAAAAACCATCTTCAGCATCTGGATATTTTCTATCTCTTTTCCAATTTTCAATATTACCAAAATTTAAATTTCTTGATAATGGACTTGGTTCATTTTTCCATAGTTTGAGAAAGCTTTTTGTTTCAATTACCACTACAAATCTTTTTTCATTCATAAAATTTGTGCAATCTACTGACATATAAACTTTTTTATTAGTTAAATTTAATTCAAAGGTTGCTCTTGCTCTGCTTTTCTCAATTAATGTTGTCATTTTATTTTACTAATACAAATTGTATTTGCAGATACATAAACAAGAGTTGAATTATTTTTAAATGGTACATATGAACTCGAAATATTACTGATAGCATAAGCATAATATCCTCGGCAACTATCTTTTGCAATTACTGAAAAGCCATTAATTATCTTAACATCAGCATTTGTAATTTCCTTGTATTTTGAATTACTAAAGCCAAATGTATTAGAACTATAAAATTGTTTTCCAATTTTTATATCTGGATAATAATCCCTAACACCTCCTTTGAAACTGCCAATAAAGATAGGTTCTTGTGCTGCAATCGAAGATGTAACAATAAATATTGAAATTATTATTTTAAGCATATATGCTCCTAGTATGTTTTTTTGTTTCCTAACGGTCGAAGATAGCCAATAAGTCGCCGCTAGGCTACTTATTGGCTACTCTGTTTTGTTGTATCTTTTACTTTTTAATGGTTACTTATTTTTATACTAAAACCATTCGTCACATTTTTTATATCCAAAGTTAACCTCATGTCCAAAAACTGCAAACATACCTGATGCTTCATCTTTGCATCTTCTTTTTTTATCTTGCTTTGTAGTCTTTATCTTATTTATTTTTTTTGCTTTAGTCACTAGACTCATAAGCAATGTTGCTTTTTTTATTTCTTTCCCCAGTACTTCATCAATAGCAATTTGCTCATTTTTAATTAAATCAGACTGACTAATAGTAATAGTACCACTGTTACTATTAAAAGAGTTATCTCCTCCAACATTTATATTTGTTTGTGCCATTGCTATACTACTAATAATAGCAGTAATAATGATTTGTTTTTTCATGATTTACCTTTAATTTAAATTTACTGAATTGTATTATCATTTTTTGATTTAAAGGAAAAGTATTGCATATTGTAATATTTTTTATAAAATGCAATATTTATACTATGCTTAACTAATTATTGCTATTTAAAATATATTTTTTATGTTTATAAATTCTATATAAAGTTGTTGTTAATATAACTATCAATATTAAATCTATAATAGTCTCAGTATTGGCATTAATTCCAATCATTGCAAGAAGTTGAAGTAATAATACTAATAAAGCTACTACCCCAGAAATAATAGATAAATATCTATAAGTTATATATGAAAAAACTATAATTAATCCCCAAATAACAAGTTGTCCGGCAGGAGCACCTGAAAAATCTTTATCATTGAAAAAGCTAAGTGCTACAATCATATGAAATATACCATAAGCTATTATGATATAAATACTTTTTTTTATATATCTTTTATTTGTTTCTATAACTTCACTATTCATTATTTTAATCCTAATTCAAAATCATATTTGGCACTAAACCAAGTATATTGTTTATTTAAATTTACCTACTTAGTTTTAAATAGGCATATCCAAATTTCCAAATATGTTGGCAACTTGGATACAACGGTCGAATATAGCCAATAAGTCGCCGCTAGGCTACTTATTGGCTACTATGCTTTGTTGTGTCTTCTAGTAAGTTTGTACTCCATACTTTAATAATAATCTTGGAAGAATATCATCAAGGTTAAAGACCTCTTCATCAGTAAGTTCTATTAGTTTAAAGTCATATTTTTTGTATATCTCTTTTTTAATTTCTTTTCTTTTAGCATATTTAGGGTCATTTTCCAATCCCCAAAATTCAATATATACTTTTCCCGTAGGAATATAAAAATCACAATAAACTTCTTCTTCAATTGGGAGTTTTCTTTCATAAGCATGAACTATCTCTGCCATATATAGCCAGTTGTCAATAAGCATTTCAGCTTTGCTTCTAACCATATGACCATCAGTCGCTCTATGTTTAGCAGGAAATTTTTCTCTAAAATTTGAACTCTTAGTGTTTGCAATTTCTATTTGTGTACTTTCTCCAGCTTCACCTTTTACTTCTTTAAGTATTGATGAAAATGCTGAACTTATAAAAATAGATTCGTTCCATTCAACATAAGGTATTCCATTTTTTGCATTTTCTTTTTGAATACCACCATTTTTTGTTCCTAAAATAGTGATTGTCCAGCCTTTAAGATATTTTTCAATAAAGCCGATTTCCGATAAAACCATATTGATTTTTCTTGCGGATAAATCATATTTTGCAGCGATTTTTGTTGATGAATAAAATTCTTTACCTTGGCTTATCAGTTTATTTGGTATCTCGATATTTTCATCCCATGCGATAAAGTCTCCATATTTCGGATGACTTTTCATACAGCCACTTTTTTCAATGCCAAGTGTAGTTAAACTAAAGCCTTTTTCTTCTTTTGAAATATATTTGACAGCTAATAACATCTCATCAAGTTTATTTTTGGGAATGCCTATCTTTTTAGCTAATGCTGAAGTTGAAATTAATTTTATATTTGACATAAATCTCTCTTATTTTAAAATGTATTTGTTCGGATACAACGGTTGTCGTGAGCAATAATTTTCCCGCTAGGGTAAATTATTGGTCTCCTCGTACTTGTTATGTTTTTTGTTTTTACACCCTGAAAGTGGAGATTCATTCACAGGGGTGTATCTTTGTTATATCTTTTTGTTTGTTGCAGCCTTAAAGTGGAGATTCACTCACAGGGGTGTTTCCTCGCTCTTGGATCAAATATTGGCTCCTGTGTTTTATTATGCTGAGTGGCTATCAAGATACAATGTGTCAGGAGACAAGTCTTGACCATTTGCCCATTGAATAGAGTCAAAATGGGGCTTAACTGTTTTAAAGTAAGTTTTATCTTGAAGTTGTTTGAAAAAACCTTTATCGATATATGGCTTCATGTCAAAAACTTTTATCTCTCCATTTTCAAAAGAAAGTAAAATTTTATAATTATCTTGTGCTTTCACATCTGTAATATTTGGTGTCATGATTCACTCCTACTTTAAAGGTTCAATTTTAAAAATCTCTTCGCCACTAATTGCTAATTCCCAATCAGCCATCAACTCATCTTGATGAATTTCTATCCAAGCCTCAACAAGTTTTCTTTTGCTTGTTTTCATATTACCCTCAAGCATCTTTGCCATCTGGAATGGTAAAGATAGCTTGTTCACCTTGATATTTTACATGTATATGGGCTAGTTTATGTTTTCTATTGTCAAAATAATACATCGAAATGATAATCCCATAAAACATTGAAATAATTGCCATTGTTAAAACCTCTAACTTATTTTAATGATTATAACATTTATTTTTGTATATTTTGTTCTATCTTGTCTGGGTTAGTTTCTATTATTTGATTAGAAATCTTTACTTACAAGCCCAAGGACTTTCTTTACAAAGTGAATCTAAAGCA